>Ga0316613_10000103_pt1 | contig 115719 bp, 121 predicted proteins | sample OWC_soil_day10_C_2_FD_207647 | JGI IMG/M metagenome (GOLD analysis project Ga0316613, IMG submission 207647) | Wetland soil microbial communities from Old Woman Creek delta, Ohio, United States - OWC_soil_day10_CT_b | ecosystem: Environmental > Terrestrial > Soil > Wetlands | place: USA: Ohio...
ACCCTTCCTTGTGGTCATGGTGGCCCTCTCTACAGGGTTAAAGGTCGATCTCACAATCAACCTCTTACCATGACCACCCGCCTGCTTTCCACTGCAAACGCTTTTGCACACAAGTCAGCACACTACCCATCGGTTATCGTCAAAGGCAAGGAAGCATCTGGTTCGTGCGTGGCCTATTTGCAATCGGCAGCTTGTCCGACTATCGGCCCCAAAGTCCTCAGTTCGCGCAGCCGCTGATGCGCCTCGCTCTCTAAATCCACCGGGCTCTGATTCTTGGCCTGCAAGTAGTGGTGGACAAATACGTCCAGATACGCGGCTAGGGTTTGCGCAGCACGCGGCTCGCTGGCTAACTCCAGGCAGAGCGCCGCCACTTCAGATGTGCAGTGAAGATCGTCGCGCTGGGAGCGCCGCAACTTGTAGCGCGAGGGCTGATCAGGATTCAGGCTCAGCATCGGAAAGCCATCCAAATAAGGGCTCTTGCGGAACATCTTGCCCGCTTCAGCCCAAGTACCATCGAGCAAGATGAAGAGCGGCCGTTTGTCGGGTACGGCGCTGCTAGCTTGCGCCAAGCCAGGTATTGCCTGCACCACCCGAGCTGCCTCCACAGATTCTCCTGGATAAACCACGAGTGGCTGCCATTGGGGATCTGCCAGCAAGGCCAGCAAAGCAGGGTCAACCGCTGTTCGTGTCCATTCAAAAGCAAACGTGTCAGTCACCACATCGGCAATCAGCCAGCCCGTGTTGCTCGGCTTCAAAGCCTCAGTATCGCTCATGAGCAAACACATGCCCGCGCGCGTGGCCACCTTCGGGCGCAAGTTGCAAAGGCAATGGGTGATCGCCAGCCGGCAACCGGCGCAGCGCTCTTTTAGCCAGCCTCCGCGCGTTGAAAACGGTTTCGGGCTTCGCGCCAGGCGCGCCGTGCGCAGGCGCGAGACGGCGTGTGGTGAGTCAATAGGATGGCGCATGTCAATGAGGTAATTGTGGCCGTCAAGCTTTGTATTTATTGCGGCAGGTGCCATTAAATGGAGAGCGCCTATGGTTGTAGGCTTTGCCTGCCAGTGGTCGTCCCTATTGCTCCGGCCCGATGAAGTATCAAGCGGCATACCTGACGCGCTTGTCTTGGAAGTGGCCTATGACGCGCTCGGGATTTTGTTCCAACCGCATCATATGCGAATTGGCGGCCTCACGTAATTTGGCTTTGGTACGGACGCGAACCTGTTTGCCCATCGCTTGCTTGAGATCGGCATCGAGGCGCTCTTCCGGGTTGAGTTGCGGGCTATATGAACTACAGCGTGACATACTCGCCGCGCTGCGGCACGCGTACCGCGGTCCAGCCCAGCTGTTCGCCGATGGCCTGGGCGAAGGCGGCGGCGGCGAGCGCTTCGCCATGCATCACGAAGGTCTGCCTGGGCGGCGTTTTAAAACCGCGCAGCCAGGCGAGCAGCGACGCCTGGTCGGCGTGCGCCGAGAGGCCGCCGACGGTATAGATGCGCGCGCGGACTGGCACCGGCTGGCCGAAGAGATGGACCAGCCGTGCGCCGTCGACCAGCCGCCGGCCGAGCGTTCCGGCGGCCTGAAAACCGGCGATCAGGATGCTGCACTCGCTGCGCGGCAGGTTTTCGCGCAGGTGGTACTTGATCCGTCCGGCCTCGCACATGCCGCTCGCCGAGATGATGACCGCGCCGCTGCGGATCTCGTTGAGCGCTTTCGAATGCTCGACGTCGGCGACGAATTCGATCTTCATCTGCTCCGGGTGCGCGCGTACCCAGGCGATCAATTCGTTGGCCTGGGTGTCGAGCAGTTCGGGATGGTCGAGCGTGATGCGCGACGCTGAATTGGCCATCGGCGAGTCGACATAGACCTTGAGCGGCGAGAGGCGCTTGCGTTGCACCAGGTCGGCGAGGATGCAGATGATTTCCTGCGTGCGGCCGACGGCGAAAGCCGGAATGATCAGGTTGCCGTGGGTGGCGCGGGTGCGCTCGACGGCATCGACGATTTCGTCCTCGGTTTCGGGCAACGGACGGTGGGTGCGGTTGCCGTAGGTCGATTCGATCAGCAGCAGGTCGGCTTGCGCAACGACTTTTTCGGGGTCGTTGAGCACCGGCCGATCGAACATTCCGAGGTCGCCCGAGAAGACCAGCTTGCGCGCGCGGCCGTCGTCATCGACGTCCACTTCGAGCCACGCCGAACCCAGGATGTGGCCGGCGTCGTGGAAACGGACCTTGACCGTCGGTGCCGCGCTGATCGTTTTGCCGTAGGCGACCGGCCGCAGCAACTGCAGCGCCGACAGCGCCTGCGCCACCGTATAGAGCGGCGCGGCAACGCCACGCTCGCTGCTGCCGCGCCGATGCCGATGGCGCAACTGCCACTCGACTTCCTTCTCCTGAATGTGCGCGCTGTCTGGCAGCAACACCTCGAGCAGGTCGACGGTCGCACCGGTGGCATAGACCGGGCCGCGGAAGCCGAGCACCGCGAGCCGCGGCAACAGCCCCGAATGGTCGATGTGCGCATGGGTCAGCAGCACGAAGTCGATCTGGCGTGCGTCAAAGCCGAAGTTGAGCGCCTGCAGGTTCTTGGCGCGCGCTTCCGGCCCGCCCTGGAACATTCCGCAATCGACCAGGAAGCGAACGCCACCGACTTCGACCAATGTACATGAGCCGGTCACCTCGCCGGCAGCGCCTAGAAAACCGAGTCGCATGCTTGTCTCCCGTAATCGATGACCGAGCATGAACCGGATGCGCGCGCAATGCAAACGCCGGTGTTCAATTTTGCCAAGGGCTTCGCCAGGCTCAGCCCGAACGGGTCAATTGATCAGCGGCGCTAGAGTCGCCGGCACTTGATCCGGCCCAGCGCCGCCGCGCCGATCAGGCGCAGCAGCGGCGGCGACGGCGCCCAGCAGCCGCCCTGGACGACGAAGCGATTGGCGGCATCGACCACGGTCCCGGCGCTCCTCGATTCGGCAATCGCTGGCACCAGACCGAGTTCGGCACAGGCGCGCTGATGGCGCTCGAACGCTTGCGCGTCAAGACCGCCCTGTTCGTCAAAGACGAGAATGTCGAATGTGCTCCAGACGACGCGAATCGGCCGCTGGTCGACCACTTCGACGGCGACGTCGCTCATGCGTATCCGGCTTGCGGCAAAGCGCGGCAGTAAGTGCCTTGCTGGCGCCTGCAGCATCAGCTCGAAGGTCCGCCTCGGCAGCCGATAGAGTGCGTCGTCCCGGTCGAGAACGAACATTCGGCACGATAGCCGCAGTGGCGCGCCGTCCGGCGCTTGCCGCGATGCTTGCGCTCCGGGCGCGGTCGAAGCGCCAGGCAAGGAGCCTGCATCGTTATCGATCTGTAAGAACATCGCTCATGCCCCCACTTCAGATCTGTTTTGACGTACTGCCGTCAGTGCACCGCGAAATAGTACTGCATGTCAGCGTCCTTGGGCAGATTACCGTGATCGTCGGTCGTTAAGCCCGGTAGCGCGACGTTTGCGCAGCAAATGGTGTCTAATGGCGGCTCGAATTGCTGCCGATTGATGCCATGTCCGACGAGAACCAGATCCTGATCCCCCAGTCCTTCATTGCGCTCTATCTCGATCCCGGACGGTCGCGGCCCAATGCGCCGCGCGACGAGGTCGCCGGCCGTTACGAACTGTGCGAGGATATGGCCGGTCTGCTCACCGAACACGCGCAGACGATGGTTTTCGAGCAAGGCGCCGGCGAGGCGCAGGTGCTGCTGCGCTGCCGTCAGAGCCTGCTCGCCGAAGCGTCGGTGTTTTCCGAGCCGGAGGCCGACTGGATCATCTCGCGGCTCGCCGAACTACTGGGCTGGGCGCTGCCGTCCCCCTGATGGTGCCTTAAGATGACTCCTTTGATCGACGCCTACGCAGCGCATTCCCGATCCCCTCCATTCCGACCAAGAGTATTCATCACCATGATCCGTCTTCGCCAACTCATCGTCCTGCTGTTCGCCGTTCTCGTCCCGATCGCGCCCGCCGCTGCCAAGCCTGCCGCGCCGCTGGCTCAGCTCGACGCGCAGGCAGCCGGCTTTTCGTCGTACGTGCTGGCCAACGGCTTCAAGATCATCCTGCTGCCGTTTCCGTCGGCCGCCAACGCGCGCGTCGAACTCGTCGTCAAGACCGGCAGCAAGCTCGAAGGCTACGGCGAAACGGGGATGGCGCATCTGCTCGAGCACATGCTGTTCAAGAGCGCCGGTAAACGCACCGACCTCAAGAGCGAGCTCACCGCGCTGGGCGCCAACTGGAACGGAACGACCAGCGTCGACCGAACCAATTTCTACGAGACGGTCGCCGCCGACCCCGCCAAGATCGACGAAGCGATCCGCATCGAGGCCGACCGCTTGATCCGCGCGAGCTTCACCAAGGAGCACCTGGCGAGCGAAATGAGCGTCGTGCGCAACGAGCTCGAGCGCGGCGACAGCGATCCGGGCAGCCTGGTGATGCGCGCGCTGCAGCGCCAGAGTTTCTTCTGGCACGGCTATTCGCGGCCGACCATCGGCGCGCGCAGCGACATCGAGGACGCGCCTTTTTCGGCGCTGCAGGCTTTTCACGACAAGCACTACCGTCCCGACAACGCGGCGCTGATCGTTTCCGGCAACTTCGAGCCGCAGCGCGTGCTGGCGCTCGCCAGCCGCTTGTTTGCGCAGGCGCGCAACCCGGCCGCACCGAAGATCGCGAGCTGGACGCGCGAGGAGACGCGCGCGACGACCAACCGCAGCGAGATCTTCCTGCCGGCGGGCAAGACGATCGCCGCCAGCGCCTGGAAGTTGCCGGGAATCGGCGAGCGCCAGACCTACGCGCTCGACTTGGGCGTTGCCGCGATTTGCGACGAGGACTGGGGCAGCCTGCGCAAGGACCTGGTGATCGAGCGCAAGATTGCCGTTTCGGTGTCGTGCGGAACGCAGATCCACACCGACTACAGCCTGCTGATCGCTTCGGCGAGCGCCGGGCAACAGGCCGACGCCGAAGCGCTCTCCACGGCGCTGCGCGAGCACGTCGAGGCCGCCGCCGCCAAGGGCGTGACGCAGGAGCAACTCGACCGCGCGCGGCTCACCGAGCTCAACGCTTACGAGCGGCTTGAAAATTCGCACGAGCAGCTCGCTTCGCTGATCTCGCAGGCCGAGGTCGCCGGCGACTGGCGCCTTTATTTCTGGCAGCGCGACATGGTGCGTGCCGTCGATCTTGACGAGGTCAACGCTGCGCTCAAGCGCTGGGCGGTTGCCGTCAATCGCAGCGACGTCTTGCTGCGCCACGCCGACGGCGTCGCCGCGCCGCAATTGCCGACCAAGCTGGCACCCGACGTCGGCACGCTGCTTGCGGGCAAGGACTGGCCGGCGATCACGACGCTTGCCGATCCGCTGCCTAATTCGGCGCGCGAACTGGCCAAGGCGACGATCAACATCGCGCTCGACGGCCAGCGCGCGCGCGCCGCGCTGATTTCGCGGCGAACGCAGGGCGACCGCGCGTGGCTCAACCTGGCCAACGACTACGGCAACGAGGCATCGCTTGCCGGCCGGCGAACGGCGTGCAGCTTCGGCGATCAGTTGCTCGCCTACGGCGGCGCCGGACTCAACCGCGACCAGCTGGCGGCCAAGCTCGACGCGCTGCAGGCGCAATGGTCGCTGGGCCTCTCCGGCATCTCGATCGAGGCGCCGCGCCGCCACCTCAAGCAAGCGCTCGACCTGCTGCTCGCGGTCTGGGCGGCACCGGCCTTGCCCGAGGACGAGTTCAACCGGCTCAAGGCGGCGAGTATTGCCAGGCTCGAAGCATCGCTCAAGGACCCGGCGCAGGTCGCCGCCAACGCCGCCAGCCTGCGTTTTGACAATTACCCGGCCGGCCACCCCTTGCAGCCGCTCTCGCTCGAACAGCTGCTGGCGGAGGCGCGCGCCGTGACCTTCAATGAGGCGCGCGCCTGCGTCGCCGATTTTTCGGGGCTGGCGCAAGTGCGCCTGGCGCTGGTCGGCGCTTTCTCTGCTGCCGACGTGCAGGCGATGTGGGCGCGGGTCGACCAACTGCCGCGCGCCAAAATCGCCTACCAACGGGTTCGCGATCTGGAAGCGCCGCTTGCCGTCGATACCTCGCCGATCAAGGTCTCGATGCCCGAAAAACCCAATGCCATGGTCGCCGGATCGACGCTGCTCAGGATTACCGACGAGGCGGCCGATTTCCCGGCGCTGCGCATCGCCGTCAAGATCCTCGGCGGTGACGCCGACAGCCGCATCTGGACCCGGCTGCGCGAACGCGAGGGCTTGGCCTACGGCGCCGGCGTCGGTCTCTCCGGCAATTCCTTCGATCCGCGCAGCCGGCTCGCGCTGCAGGCGAGCGCCGCCAGCGACAAGGCCGAGGCGGCGCTCAACGGCTTGCAGGACGAGCTGGCGCGCGCGCTCAAGGACGGCTTTACGGTGGCCGAAGTCGAGCGCGCCAAGCGCGCCTGGCTGCAGGAACGCAAGACCTCGTTGCGCGACGAACGCTCGTACGCGGCGAGTCTCGCGCTGGGACTGTACAGCGGGCGCGACTATGCCTGGCTGGCGCAGTACGACGACAAGATTGCGCAGCTCGACGCGCCGCAGGTGACGCGCGCCTTGCGCAAGTACCTCGCCGACGCGCCGCTGGTCTGGGCGATCGGTCGCGGCGACTAAGAACGGTGGCCGAGCTGGCGCGATAGTTCGCGCGCCGTATCGCCGATCTGTTGGGCGAGCGGTACAAAGCGCTCGGCGGCAATGTCGAGGATCGTTCCGACCGCGCTGAGCGCGGCGACGACATGGCCCTGGGCGTCGAGCACCGGCGCGGCGACGCAGCGGATATTGGCGATGTCCTCTTGGTCGTCGGACGCCCAGCCGCGCGCCTTGACTTCGCGCAGATGCGCGCGAAATGAATCGGCGTCGACGATGGTGTTGGCGGTTTTGCGCTGCCAGTCGTGGTGCGCCAGGATGGCGTCGAGTTCGGCCGGCGGCAGCCAGGCCAGCAGCACCTTGCCAAGCGACGAGCTGTGCAGCGACAGGCGCTTGCCGACCCAGGTGTTGACCCGGATTTCGCGGTTGCCTTCGACCTTGAGCAGGTAGACCGCTTCGTCGCCTTCCATCACGCCCAGGTGGCAGGTCAGTTGCACGTCCTGCGCCAGCTGCTTGAGCGCGGGTAGCGCCAGTTCGTTGAGCTGGCGCTGATTGGCGGCGATCGAACCGAGTTCGAACAGCCGCAGCCCGAGCACGTAGCCGCGGTTGCTCTGCATCTGCAGCGCCCCCAGTCGGCACAGCGTGGTCACCAGGTGATGGCAACTGCTGCTTGGCAATCCGAGTCCGGTTTTGATCTGAGAAAAGCTCAGGCCGGGTTGTTGCGCGACCAGTTCAAGGATGGCGAAGCCCTTGCTCAGCGCCGGGGCGACTGACTTTTCGGGCGCTGCAGGTGAAGATTCCGACATGCTTGATTGACTCCCGGTTGATCAAAACGCAATCTAAACCACAACGACTCAACGGGCACAACGAAAAGCGTCGGTTTTGGGGACTCTATTCCTCACCCGCTGGGTGACTCGCAAAAAACGATTTGGCTTATTGTTTTTTCGTCGTGTTCGTCGTGTCCGCCGTGGTTAACTGCTTTTTCCTAGTTGATGACTGCGGCGCGCGTCCGGTCGCTTGTCAGCGTCAGACCGTCTGCCTATACTATCCCATTCATGGTACGGATGTTCCGTATGTGGAATTATTTAGGGAGAAAACATGTCGATCGATCGCTTGCGTGGTGTCATTCCGCCGGTTCCCACAATGTTCAACGACGACGGCAGCTTCGCTGCGCAGGGCATGGGGGTTCTCATCGACCGCCTGCTGGCGTCGGACATCGACGGCTTCCTGTTTCTCGGCAGCGCCGGCGAGTTCGCTCAGCTCTCGCACGCTGCGCGCAAGGACATCGCCGAATTCTGTGTGCGCCGCGTCGCCGGCCGCCGGCCGGTGATCATCGGCACCGCGTCGTGCTCGACCGCCGAAGTGATCGACTTGAGCAAGCACGCGGGCGCCATCGGCGCCGACGCGGTGATGGTCGTCAACCCCTACTACTCGCTGCTCTCGGAAGATCGCCTCTACACGCACTATCGGCAGATCGCCGAAGCGTCGCCGTTGCCGGTGCTGCTCTACAACTTCCCGGCGCTCACCGGCCAGGATCTCTCGGTCGATCTGGTCGCGCGCCTGGCCAACGACTGTCCCAACATCGTCGGCATCAAGGATACCGTCGATTGCCTGAGCCACATCCGGCGGATCATCCTCGAAGTCAAGGGCGCGCGCCCCGACTTCCTGGTCTTCTGCGGTTACGACGAATACATGGTCGATACGCTGCTGCTGGGCGGCGACGGCGTCATTCCGGCGACGTCGAATTTCGCCCCGCAGGTCAGCTGCGGCATCTACCGTGCCGTGCGCGCCGGTGATTTCGCCGCGCTCAAGGTGCTGGTGCCGCAACTAGCGCGGTTGCAAAAAATCTATTCGCTCGACGTTCCGTTTACCGGCTTGATCAAGGAAGCGATCCGCCTGTGCGGTGCCGACACGCCGGCCGCCGTGCTGGCGCCGGCGACGCCGCCCGATGCGCAGACCAGGCAGCGGCTGGTCGCCATCCTCGAACAAGTCGGCGTCTTGTCGGCCTGATCGTTGCCGTCGGGCCAAGATCGGTGGCCCCGAAAATCATGCTCAATGGAAGAGTCTGGTGCTTTGCCGCGCAGTAGGTTTATAGTGAGCGGCGAGAACTGCGCGGCGGCCCCGGCGTGCCGGGGGCGTTGCCAAGACCAACGCGTTGAAAGGGGGCACCATGAAAACGGCAATCCTGCGAGGCAGCGTCCTTTTGGCCGCGACCGTTCTGCTGACGGCCTGTGGCCAGAAGGAAATCAGCTACCAGGCCGACGTCCAACCGATCCTCAAGCAGTACTGCCTGGAATGCCACGTCGAGGGCGGCGACGGCTACGCCAAGAGCGGGCTGTCGATGGCCAGCCACGAGAGTCTGCTGAAGGGAACCAAATTCGGCAGCATCATCAAGCCCGGCGACGGCCTCGGCAGCGTGTTGATTCAGCTCGTCGAAGGGCGCGCCGATCCGTCGATCAAGATGCCGCATGGCAAAGCCGCGATGCCCAAGGACAAGATCGAGGTGCTCAAACAATGGGTGGTGCAGGGCGCCAAGAACAACTGACGGTCAGCGTTGCTCTCCCACACAAGCCCGCCGCGCGCGGGCTTTTTTTGAGCGACGCTCAGCCGCTCGCGCTCGCCTGGATTAATTTGCGCGTCGGATGAATTTTTCGCGGAGGCGCTTCTCTAACCGGGGTTCGTCCGCCGGCGATTGCTCTTTGCGCCCGGATCAGAACCGTTTGTTGTCGATGTCCGACCCTCTAGACGTGCCAAAGGAGACGCTCATGAATAGACTCAAACTGACGCTCGTACTGCTCGGATTGGCGACCCTCGCCGCCTGTTCTTCCTACGCCACGCGCGCTGCCGCGCCGGTCACGGTATCCGGCGAATTGCTCACCGCCAGCAATGGCATGACGCTCTATACCTTCGACCGGGACCCGGTCGGCAGCGGCAAGAGCGTCTGCAACGCTGGCTGCGTGGCCAATTGGCCGCCGCTGCTGGCGACCAGCAGCGACGCCGCGAGCGGCGACTATAGCGTGATCATCCGCGACGACGGCAGCCGGCAGTGGGCGTTCAAGGGCAAGCCGCTCTATTACTGGGCCAAGGACCAGAAACCGGGCGACAAGACGGGCGACGGCATCAATCAGGTCTGGCATGTCGCCCGGCCCTGAGTCGCCGCTTGCCGCTGTATTCAAATAAGGAGGGGAATATGAAGCACCAGTTGAAGAAAACCTTGCTCGCGGTCGCCGTCGTCGCCGCTGTCGTCCTGGCGCCCGCAGTCCTTGCCGAGCCAAGCGCAGCGACCAAGAAGATGAGTTTTTTCGTCACCAGTGTCGGCTCGGGCAAGGGCGGCGATCTGGGCGGGCTGGCCGGCGCCGATCAACACTGCCAGGCGCTGGCGCAAGCCGTCGGCGCCGGCCAGCGAACCTGGCACGCCTACCTTTCGACCAGCGCGACAGCGACCTCTCCGGCGGTCAATGCGCGCGATCGCATCGGCGCCGGTCCCTGGTACAACGCCAAGGGCGTGCTCATCGCGCGCAACGTCGACGAACTGCACGTTGATAATCATCTCAACAAGCAGACGGCGCTCACCGAGCAGGGCGAGGTGATCAACGGCCGCGGCGACACGCCCAATACCCACGACATGCTGACCGGGTCGGATGCGCAGGGTCGCGCTTTTCCGGGCGACACGGATACCACCTGCAGCAACTGGACGAGCAGCGCCGACGGCTCGGCGCAGGTCGGCCACCACGACCGCACCGGACTCGACAGCAAGCCGCCCGCCTTGTCGTGGAACCACTCGCACCCGTCGCGCGGCTGCAGCATCGAGGGACTCAAGAGCACCGGCGGCAGCGGGCTGTTCTATTGCTTCGCGGTCAAGTGATGCGGCGCCCGCGGCGGGGAAACCCGCCGTCGATTCAGTCGGCCGGGCTCGATTTGCGCTGCGCCTTGGCCAGGCGGTCGTAGAGCACGACATTGACCGTGGCTGCGAGGTTCATGCAGCCGTGGGTCGGGACGTAAATGATGTCGCGGCACCACGACGTGATATTGGACTGCAGTCCGCCGTCTTCCGGGCCGAAGATGTAGAAGGCTCGTTCCGGATGCTGGTATTCGGTGAGCGGCTTGGCGTCCGGGTGCACCTCGATGGCCACCGGAATGCAGCCGAAGGGGATCACTTTCCGCAGATCGTCGACGCCGATCAACGGCAGTTGCAGATGGACTTTCTTGGTGTCGGTGCGAAATTCATTGGCGCGCTCGTAGCGCTTGCCGGTGTAAAAAACGGTGTTGACGCCGTAGCACCCGGCGGCGCGCATGATCGAACCGACGTTCTCGGGGCCCTTGGGATTGTCGAGTCCGATGCACGAATAGCCGGTGTAGGTTTTGATCGCTTGGTTTCTGGTGATGGTTTCCATGGTGGTCTTTAGCTGTTTTCCGGCAATGCATCGCAACGATCCGGTCAGGGTCGGTCGTCCCCCGCTTTCAGGCGATGAGGGTGTATCGTAACGAATTTTTGATCGGGCCTTGTCTATTCAAGCGGGGCCCTTCGCTGCAGGAGAGTGTGTGATGAACGCAAAAAAAGTGGCGATAGTGACCGCCGCGGGCAGTGGTATGGGCGCCGCGGCAGCGCGCAAACTCGCCGCCGATGGCTTTGATGTTGCCATTCTATCCTCGTCCGGCAAGGGCGAGGCGCTGGCCAATGAACTGGGCGGGATCGGAGTGACCGGATCCAACCAGTCGAACGAGGATCTGCAGCGACTGGTCGACCAGGTGGTCGACGCGTGGGGTCGTATCGACGTGCTGGTCAACAGCGCTGGGCACGGCCCCAAGGGGCCGCTGCTGGAACTCTCGGACGACGACTGGCACAAGGGTTTGGACGTCTACCTGCTCAACGTCGTTCGTCCGACCCGGCTGGTCACGCCGATCATGCAGGCACAGAAATCGGGCGTGATCATCAATATCTCGACCTTCGCCGCGTTCGAACCCGATCCCGTTTTTCCGACATCGGGCGTGTTCCGCGCGGGGCTTGCCGCGTTCGCCAAGCTGTTCGCCGACCGGTACGCGGCGGAGAATATCCGCATGAACAACGTCCTGCCGGGATTCATCGACAGCCGCCCGGAAAAGCCGGAATTTCGCGAGCGGATTCCGCTCGGGCGCTACGGCACGGCGCAGGAGATCGCCGCGGTGATCGGCTTTCTGGCTTCCTCCGGCGCCGGCTACATCACCGGACAGAATCTGCGCGTCGACGGCGGCATTACCCGTTCGGTGTAGCGCGATCGTCGGTCAGCTAGCCAGGCTGATCGGCGCCGGCCAGCGCCGGTCGATGCGCGCGATGATCATTTCTGAGCACAGGCGGCGCAGGGTCTGCACGTAGGGATTGGCGTTGAGGAACGACGCTTCGCCGAAGTAGATCGGGATCTTCGGCAGCGCGCTCTCCAGGCTGACCGAGGCGATGTCCTTGTCCTGCGTGTCGTTGCACCAACTCGGGATGATGGCGAAGCCCAATCCTTCCTTGACGCAGCGCTTGACGCTCGAACAGCCTGACGTCGATACGGCGATATGCGGCTCCCGATCGTCATGCTTCAGGAAATCGAGCGCCAGATTGCGCAGCGTCTGACCCGGCTCGTAAGTGATGAACGGCCGGTCTTTTCCCCACGCCGCAATGTCGGTGGGGCGGGGCGGCGCACCCCAGGCGCGCGGGTAAACCAGCGTCAGGTGAAACGAGCAGATCAGGTGCTGCGGGACGACTTCGTCGCCGAAATAGCGCTCGCTCATGCAAACGTCGAGGCTGCCGTCCTTGATCAGATCAGAGAGGATCGTGTCGCGCTCGTAGGCCAGAACCTCGACGTCGGGATGGATTCGATAAAAGGCGGAGAGTATCGACGGCAGCAGATAGTAGAAATACGCCTGCGGCAGGCCGATCCGGATCACCGGACGCTCCTTGTCGACGATGAAGCTCAGACGCGCCAGCATGGTCTCGAGTTCCGGCTGCAACAGCCGGTACAGACTGCTGCCGCGCTCGGTCAGCGCGACCGTCTTGGCGCCTTGATCCGATTTGACCAGTCGTTCGCCAATCAATTGTTCGAGCCGGCGCACATGGTTGGCCGCCGATTGATAAGACATATTGAGCTTGCGCGCGGCAGCCGAAAACGATCCGTCCTGGGCGACGACGAAGAAGGTCTGAATCAGAGTCAGGCTCGCTTTTTTCATATTCTTCCGTTCTGCTGGGCAAATTGTCGACTTTCGAATAGAAGCGAGCGAGATCAACGCCAGTTTCGTGCCATTTCTTCAAGTGCTTGAAAGCATGAGAATCGCGCGTCTCGCAGATCGGTCTCTAGCGAAAAACCGATCGATGTTGGTGCGGTTCATGGCGCCGGCGCATCAATTTGGTGAGGTCGCCTCGGCGCGCAACGCGGTCTTTCTCGTGAAAAGACAGGTCACCAAGCATGGCCTTCCATAGGACTTTGCGAGAACACGATAGTTGCAAAAAAACAGACAAGCAGACGCTGTTCATTTGTATCGACGGATCAATCGCCCGGCCGTAATCTCGCCACATCAAATCACCACGCCCAATGAACCGAAACCCATGTCTGCTGCGCAAAACTCTCCTCGTGTTGTCGTCATCGGCGCTGGAATCGTCGGCGCGGCGACGGCCTATTATCTGACCCGAGCCGGGGCGCAGGTGACCGTCATCGACGCGCTGACGCCGGCGGCCGGGGCCTCGGGCGCTTCCGACGGCGCCGTGTCGGTGGCGACCAAACGACCCGGCCCGATGATGCGTCTGGCGCGCGAGGCGCGCAGTCTCTACGGCGCGCTCGAGCGCGACGGCGTGCTGTCCGGTTTGTTTCATCGTCGTTCGACCTATCTGTTTGCGCGCACCGCCGAGGAGGTCGCCTTGCTCGAGAGCCATGGCGCTGACCTGGCGAACGAAGGCGAACGCGTGATTGCGCTGACGCGCAACGATCTGCTGGCGCGGATTCCGGGTTTCGGTGCCGCCATCCTGGCCGGACTCGAAGTGCCGGATGACGGTCACGCGCTCGGCTATCAGGTGGTCAATCGCTTGCTCGCGCAAGCCGGTGTCGTTGTTCGCCGCCATTGCCCGGTACGCGGACTCAGCATCGCGCAGCGACGCGTGGTCGGCGTCGAAACCGACGATCAGCAGATTGCCGCCGACGTGGTGGTGGTCGCCGCCGGACTCGGTTCGAGCCCCTTGATGGGAATCGACGACGTGCTGGTCCCGCGCAAGGGGCAACTGATCGTCACCGATCGTGCTTCGACCAAGGGCGCGGCGCTCCCCGGGCCGCTGATGTCGGCGCGCTATCTGGTCGCCAAGCGAGCGGCCACGCCGGGGCAAAGCGGCGTCAGTCTGGTCATCGATCCGCTGCGCACCGGCCAGTTCCTGATCGGCAGCAGCCGCGAGGAGGGCTGTGCCGACCGCCAGACCGACGCGCGAACGGTCGCCGCGATTTTGCGCGACGCGCTCGAGGTCTACCCGGCGCTCGCGCGCCAGCGCGTGATCCGGACTTTCGCCGGCGTGCGTACGGCGACGCGCGACGGCCTGCCGATCGTCGGCCACCACCCGCAACTCGCGGGGCTGGTGATCGCCACCGGCTTCGAAGGCGACGGCATCTGCCTCGGCCCCTTGATGGGCGCAGCGGCAGCGCGCCTGGCCTGCGGCCTTGAGGCGCAAATCGACATCGACTTTCTGACCCCCAAACGTTTTCCGACGCCGGCTATGGCGACCTGAAGCAAGGCCTGTCGGCATTTCCAGTGGATAGCGGTTTCGTGCGTTGCAGTCGGCGCAGGGAGCTTCGCGTCAATCAACCAAGGACTCACATGACATCAAATGTAATCAAGGTGCTCAACCCGTACTCCGGAATTTGCGTCGGCACGGTGGTCGCCGCCGACACCGCGGCGGTTGCTGCGGCAATCAGTTCGGCACGTCGCGCCTGGCGCGAGTTTCGCTACTCGACACCGATCGAACGCAAGACGCTGCTCTTTGCGCTCGCCGAGCGTGTCGGAGAAAATGCCGAGGGCCTGGCCAGGATGATCTCGGGCGAGGTCGGCAAGACCATTGCCGAGGCGCGCAACGAGGTGCGGCGAGCGCAAAATACGCTGCGTCTTTCCGGCGAGGCGGGTCTGGTGCTGCATGGCGAAGTGTTGTCGTGCGCCGTCGTTCCCGGCGCCGCCGACAAGAGCGCGGCGCTGACTTTCGAGCCGGCCGGCGTGGTCGGCGCGATCACACCGTTCAATTATCCGCTCAACCTGCTCTGTCACAAGCTCGGTCCGGCGATCGCCGCCGGCAACGCGCTGGTCGTCAAGCCGTCGCCCAAAGCGCCGCTGACCGCCGCGTGGCTTGGCCGGCTGGCGCAGCAGGCCGGATTTCCGAGCGGGCTGGTGACTATCGTCGATGGCTATGCCGACACGGCAGTCGCGCTGGCGACCGGCGACATCGACATCCTGAGCTTTACCGGCGGAACGGCGGCCGGCCTCGCGCTCAAGAATGCGTCGGGCCTGGTGCGCTGCCTGATGGAGCTGGGCGGCAACGATCCGCTGATCGTCATGCCCGACGCCGATCTCGAGCGCGCGGCGCGCACCGCGCTCGCCCAGCGCATGGAAATCGCCGGCCAGAGCTGCGCCGCAGCCAAGCGGCTCTATCTGCACCGCGACATTCACGACCAGATGATCGGTCGCCTGAGCACGCTGCTTGCCGCGATCCGCACCGGCGATCCGGCCGAGGAAAGCTGCGAGATGGGGCCGGTGATCGACGAGGCGGCGGCGGCTGAAGTCGAAGCCAGAGTGCGCGGCGCGATCGCCCTGGGCGCGCGCTGCGTCGTCGGCGGCCAGCGCCGCGCAACGCTGTTCGAACCGACGCTGCTCGACGACGTTCCCGAAACGTCGGCGCTCTTCCAAAGCGAGACCTTCGGCCCGGTGATTGCCGTGCGCCGCTTCGACTCGCCGGACAGCGTGATCGACGAATTGGACGCCAGCCCGTACGGCTTGCAGGCGGGAATTTTCACCAACGACCATGCGCTGATCAGGCGCCTCGCGCGCGAGCTGCGCGTCGGCGGCGTGATGGTCAACGAAGGGCCGGACTTCCGTGCCGAGAACGTTCCGTTCGGCGGAATCAAATCGAGCGGTCTGGGCCGTGAAGGCGTCCATGTGACGCTGCGCGAAATGAGCAATCTCAAAGTAGTGATCGACTAAGCGATGAAAGGAATCACCATGCAGCAATCTTCTTTGCGCCAACGTTTGTCGGGCGTCTTTACCGCGCTCGTCACCCCGATGCAAGACGGCGCGCTCGACCTCTCCGCTTTCGAACGTCATGTCGCGGCGCAACTCGATGCCGGAATACACGGCCTGGTGCCGGTCGGAACCACCGGCGAAGCGGCGACGCTGAGCCGCGCTGAAATCGCGCAGCTCATCGGCTCGACGGTTGCGCTGGCTGGCGGGAACGCCTTTGTGATGGCCGGCGTCGGTTCGAATTCGACGACGACCACCATCGACAACGCGCGTCACGCCGCCGATCTTGGCGTCGACGGCCTGCTCGTCGTCACGCCCTATTACAACAAGCCGTCGCAGAACGGTTTGTTCGACCATTTCGCGGCAGTGGCGGCGGCGGTCGACTTGCCGATCACGCTCTACAGCGTTCCCGGCCGCACCGGCGTCGAGCTTGCCGCGCCAACCGCGGCGCGGCTGGCGGCGGCCTGCCCGAACATCGTCTCGATCAAGGAAGCCGGCGGACGCTGCGAGCGCGTCAGCGAATTGCGCCTCGCCTGCGGCGCCGACTTCGTCGTGCACTCGGGCGACGATGCGCTGACCTTGCCCTTTCTGGCGCTCGGCGCGGCGGGCGTGATCAGCGTCGCGTCCAACCTGCTGCCGCGCGAAATGGTTCGCCTCTACGACGCCTGGCAGGCGGGTGATTGCGCCTTGGCGTTGAGGCTGCACGAGGGGATTTACGACCTGCTGCGCCACCTCTTCATCGAGAGCAATCCGGTTCCGGTCAAGGCGGCGTTGGCCGCCGCCGGGCTGATGTCCGCCGAGGTCAGAGCGCCGCTTGGCGCGCTCACGACCGACTCACAGGCGGCGCTCAGGCAGAGCCTGACGCGTTTCGAAGAATGGCGCGGCGTCTCCGAACAGCCATGAGCGCGAGCGTCGCGGCGGCGGCCGGCAAAGCGTATCGCGCTGCGCGAGCGCGGCGATGGCGCGCTCGCCTGGGCGACGCCAGCCTGCAAAAAAACGCACAAGTTCACCGCCTTCATTTGTATCGACTTGCCCAAACCCCGACGTTAATCTCATCGTCGAGAGCGTGTCGGTTTTCACTGAGAGAAAAAGCCATGGTCCTGAATCGCTATCGTCATCAACTGCCAGCCAGCGAAGCGTTGGCCCTGGCGGCTGCGTTCAAATGAGCGGCACGCTCTACTGGATGGGCGACGCCGTGGCCTTCCGTGCGGGCGAGACGGTTGCGGCGGCGCTGCGCCGCAGCGGCATCGACGACTTCGGTCCGGCGCTCGGCGAGCTGCGCGCTCGCTATTTTTGCGGTATCGGCAGTTGCCAGGCCTGTCTCGTTTCGCTCAATGGCGATTCGCTGATCGAGGCTTGCCTGACGCCAGCGCGCGAAGGCATGCGTTTGAGCGCCGCCTTGCCGCTCGCCGAGGAGCACGGCCATGAGTGAGCCCGACGTTCTGGTGGTCGGCGGCGGCCCGGCCGGTGTCGCCGCGGCGATTGAACTCGCGCAACTGGGCCTGACCGTGACGCTGGCCGAACAAGGCAGCCGTCTGGGGGGAGCGATCCACCGTCAATACGTCGGCCAGGGCGAGAGTCCGTTGGCGATTCCCGGCCGCCATCGCCGCCACTGGCAAGGGCTTGCGCTGGGGCTGGCGAACGCCGGCGAGCGCATCCGGGTCATGGTCGAAGCGGTCTTTCTTGGCGTCGACGGCGACTCGCGATTTCTGCTCGACGACCGCCGCGCCGGCAAGGTCATCGGCCTGTCGCCGAAGGCGGTCGTCCTGGCGGTCGGCGCGATCGAACGCATCGTTCCGCGTCCAGGCTGGGAGCTTCCCGGCGTGACCACCGCCGGCGGCATGCAGCTGCAGCTCAAGGAAACCGGCGAAGCGCCGACCGGCGCGATTCTGATTGCAGGCAACGGGCCTTTGCCGCTGGCGCTGGGGGCCCAACTGGCCGCCGCCGGCAACCCGCCGCTGGCCATTCTCGAGCGCGGCGAGCCGTGGCGTGCGGCGCTGCGCCATCCCGCGGCTGCGGTCGCTGGCCTGCGCTCGCCGGCGCACGTCGCCGAGGCCGCCGGCTACGCGCTTCGCCTGGCACGCGCCGGCGTACCGTACCGCAGCGGCTGGAGCGTCACGGCGATCGAGGCGCTGCGCCAAGGTCTGCTGGTCAGTTGCCAGCACGTCAGTGGGCGAACGATGCAGCACCGCGTTGCCCATCTCGCGTTGCACGACGGTCTGGCCACCAATAGCAGCGGATTGCCGGCGCCCGTCGTCGACGGCGTTGCCATCGTCAGGGCCGGCGATTGTCGCGAGGTGCTCGGTGCCGACGCGGCGATTAGCGATGGCCTGCGCGCCGCGCGAACGATTGCCCGGCAGCTCTGCCCGGCGGCGCCGCAGCGCGAGCTTGCGCGCGACTTCGAGCGCGAGCTCGCGGCGGCGCGGCGCATGCAGCGCTCGATCCAGACCTTGTGCCGGGCGGCGGATTGGCCGATCGCGCCGGACACCGTCGTCTGTCGCTGCGAGGGCTTGCGGCGCAGCGACCTCGATTCGCTGCAGGGCGCGTCGTCGGCGCGTGAAATCCGCCTGCTCGGCCGGTTCGGAATGGGCGCCTGCCAGGGGCGTTCGTGCCTGGCCAGCGTCAAGGCGATCACTGCCGAAGCCGGCGCTTCATTCGACATCACGGTGGCCGACCCGGTCGTTCAGCGCTGGCCGCTGCGCCCGGTTTCGGTGGTTGCGCTGGCCGCCTTCAGCGACGTCTAGAAAGTTCCTTTTTATCAACCGGCAATTTTGCCGTTCTCTTTCGGAGAAGACCATGCAACAAGAAAGCAGACGTAGGTTCACGATGAACGTGCTTGCCCTATCCGCAGCCGCCTGTTTTTCGGGTACGGTGCTGGCCCAGGGGAACACCGAGGCCACCTCGACCTGGGACCGCATCGCGGCGACCAAAACGATACGCATCGGCGCGGTTCCCGGCGCGCCGCCCAACTACCAGAAGGACCCGGCCACCGGCGAGTGGAGCGGAATCATGATCGACCTGGCCAAGAACCTGGCCGCCAAGCTGAACGTTCGCCTGGAAATCCTCGAGACGACCTGGGGCAACTCGATCCTCGACCTGCAGACCAACAAGATCGACATTTTCTTCGGCCTGAACCCGACGCCGCAGCGCGCCGAAGTCATCAACTTCTCCGATCCGCTCTATCAGAACGCCTATAGCCTGATCGCCAAGAAGGGCTTCAATCCGAAGACCTGGGACGAGCTCAACAAGCCGGAAATCACCATCGCCGTCGACGTCGGTTCATCCTACGACAACCTGGTCACCGCGATGTACGACAAGGCCAAGATCCTGCGCTTCGAGAAGTCCAACGACGCCACGCTGGCGGTGCAGACCGGCCGTGCCGACGTGCAGCCGCTGGTGGTCACGGTGTCGACCGGAATCGTCAAGAAGAACCCGAACATCGGTCATCTGGTCGTCCCCGAACCGGTCAAGGCCTCGAGCAGCAACGCCGGATTCCGCAAGGAGGCGAGCAAGCAATGGGTGAACTACGTCAATAGCTGGATTGCCGAGACGCGCAAAGCCGGGACCGTCAATACCATCGTGCTGACCAATCTGGACAAGCTGATGGGAATCAAGCGCAACGAGATCCCGGTCATCGTCAATTTTTGATCCGCTGCGATCGCTTCGGTCCGCTCATGGCGAGCGATGCTGATCGGATCGAAGCGCAGTTTTTTGACTTGAGTGGATTCGTCCCAATCCAGGAGATAACGTGTACCAATGGAATTTTGCCTTTCTCGTTGACTTCCGCGGCTTGTTGCTCAGCGGCGTCCTGTACACGCTGGGCTATACCGTCTTGTGCATCGTACTGGGGCTGCTGTTCGGGCTCATTGCGGGAATCGGTCAGCTGTCGCCGTCGAAGTGGATCAACTCGCCGCTCAAGGCGTATGTCGAGATCTTTCGCTGCACGCCGGTGCTGATCCAGCTGATCTGGTTCTACTACGCGCTGCCCAGCCTGCTCGGCATCGAAATGTCGGCGTCGACCGCGGCGATCCTGGCGCTCTCCTTGTACGGCGGCGCTTTCTATTCGGAGATCATCCGCGGCGGCATCATCTCGATCGACCCGGGGCAGCCGGAAGCGGCGCGCGCGCTGGGTATGACCAAGTTCCAGATCATGCACCGCGTCGTCCTGCCACAGGCCTTGCGGCGCATGACGCCGCCGCTGCTCAACCAGTCGATCATGCAGCTCAAGAACACTTCGCTGGTGTCGGTGCTGGCGCTGCCCGACCTGGTCTACCAGGGCCAGCTGATCGTCCATGAGACGTACCGGCCGCTCGAAACCTATACGCTGATCGCGCTGATCTATCTGGCCATCCTGCTGCCGACGACGACGCTCGTCAAGCGACTCGAGACGCGCACTGCACTATAAACCCCGCAACTTGCCTATGGATAAGCTCATGACCGAAGCGATGATTGAAATTGACGGATTACACAAGCAGTTTGGCGACAACGTCGTGCTCAAGGGAATTTCGATGCGCGTCGCCAAAGGCACGGTGGTCGCCCTGATCGGATCGTCGGGTTCCGGCAAGTCGACGCTGCTCAGATGCATCAATCTGCTGACGATCCCCGACGCCGGATCGGTTCGCGTCGGCTCTCACGTCATGACCTATTCGGGTGATAGCACCCAGTTGCCCAAGGATCGCGAGCAGGCGGCGTTTCGCGCCAATACCGGGATGGTCTTCCAGCATTTCAACCTGTTTCCGCACATGACCGTGTTGCACAACGTGATGGAAGGCATGGTGACGGTGTTGCGCAAGCCAAGGGCGCAGGCTGAACAAGAGGCCATCGCACTGCTTGAGAAAGTCGGCCTGCGCGACAAGGCCGGTGAGTTCCCGCACTGCCTCTCGGGCGGGCAGAAGCAGCGCGTGGCGATCGCGCGTGCGCTGGCGATGCAGCCGCAGGTGATGCTCTTCGACGAGGCGACTTCAGCGCTCGACCCCGAACTGGTCGGCGAGGTGCAAGCGGTGATGCGCGCGCTCGCCGACGACGGCATGACGATGATCATCGTCACGCACGAGATTTCGTTTGCCCGCGAACTGGCCGACGAAGTCGTCTTCATGGGCGACGGCGTCGTCGTCGAAAGCGGACCGGCCAAGGACGTCATCGACAACCCCCGGCAGAGCGCGACGAGGCTGTTTCTGTCGCGCTTCAACGGCAAGTCGCCCGGCCGCGATGAGTCGCCTCGGGTCAACCGCTGCTGAGCCGGCAGCCTAGCCTTTTCAATATTGGAGTTAGCCATGTCTACTCAATCGTCCAAACGCAATGTCCTGGTCGTCGGCGCCGGCAGACTGGGGTCGGCGATCATCAGGCGCCTGCAGGCCAGCGAAAACTATGGCGTCAGCATCGCCGATCCGCACCGTGAGACCTTGCAGAGGAACCGAGCGATGGGGGTTGAAGGCGTCGAGCTGTGCGGAACGCAATATTTGCCGATCCTCAAAAACGCCATGCAGAACGTCTCGGCGGTGATCTGCGCGGCGCCCGATTTTGTCGCCCTCGACGTCGCGCGCGCCGCGCTTGAATGCGGCTGCCATTACCTCGACGCTGCGGAGAACCCGGCGACACGCAGTCAGATCGGCGCGCTCGCCGCGGGCGCCGGGTCGGCTTTCGTCCCGGGCTGCGGGCTGGCGCCTGGTTACGTCAGTTCGCTGGCGGCCGAGGTCTTGCGCGAAGCCGGGCCGGGCGCCGAAATCACGGTCTATGTCGGTGCCTTGCCGAAGCAGCGGATCAATCGCCTCGGCTACGGAAACATGTGGGGAATCGACGGCCTGATGACCGAATACACGTCGCCGTGTCGCGCCATCCGCGCTCGACAGATCGTCGATCTGTTGCCCTTGTCCGAGCTCGAGGATTTCCATTTCAAGGGAATGAAGTTCGAAGCGTTTACCACCGCCGGAACGCTCGACGATCTGGTGCAGTCGAACGCCGGTCGGGTCAATGGCCTGGCCTTCAAGACGATACGCTATCCGGGCCATCTCGATTACATGAAGCTGCTGATCGACGACCTCGGCTTGGGCGCCCGTACCGCGATGCTCAAAAGCCTGCTGCTCAACGGACTGCCCAGGGTCGATGCCGACCAGCTGATCGTCTGCGTCGAAGCGCGCGCGGCAGCCGGCACCGATCTTCCGCTTCGCCGCGAACTGCACTTCACGTCGACCGAACTGCCCGGCGGGCAATCCGAAAGTTCGGTGGCGAGCGTTTCGGCTGATCATGTCTGTTCGGTGATGGATCTGCTGTGCGGCGAGAGCCTGCCGGCGCATGGGCTGCTTTCGCATTCGGAAATCAGCTTGGGCACGCTGTCGCAAAGCGTCTTTTTCAAACCGCTCGATCAAGGCTAGAGAGGCCACCGCCGGGCGCCGCGTCGAGCGGCAATCCTGGCGTGTTGCGGCGCAGAACCCGCGTGCTTGCTGGCGTCTACGGCCGGGGGGTCGAAGACGGCCGTGTTCATTGGCGCGCAGCGATGCGCAATTGCGTTACCATGACGATCGCCCAATCTCAAAGAAAGCCGATTCCATGAGCACGCTATTCGACCCGCTCAACGCCGGTGCGCTGACCTTGCCCAATCGCCTGCTGATGGCGCCGCTGACGCGCTGTCGCGCCGGCGCCGAGCACCTGCCGAACGCGCTGATGGCGCAGTACTACGCGCAGCGTGCCAGCGCCGGGCTGATCGTCGCCGAGGCGACGATGGCGATCGAGGGCAATTCGTCGTTCTGGATGGAACCTGGAATTTACAATGCCGCCCAGGTCGCCGGCTGGCAACTGACGACCGCTGCCGTGCATGCGGCGGGCGGCCGCATCGTGCTCCAGCTCTGGCACGGCGGGCGCGCCTGCCACCCGCTGCTCAACGGTGGCGCGCAGCCGGTGGCGCCCAGTCCTTTGATGATCACCGGCGACGAGGTACGCACGCCGCAGGGCAAGCAGCCCTACGTCGTTCCGCGTGAATTGCGCGACGACGAACTGCCGGCGATCGTTGCGGGCTTCGCCAAGGCCGCCGAAAATGCCAAGGCGGCGGGCTTTGACGGCGTCGAAGTGCACGGCGCCAACGGCTACCTGCTCGACGAATTCCTGCGCGACGGCGCCAACCAGCGCGTCGGCCGCTATGGCGGCAGCGTCGACAACCGCGCCCGGCTGATGTTCGAAGTGATCGAAGCGGTGAGCCGCGTGTGGGGCAGCGATCGGGTCGGCTTGCGTCTGTCGCCGCTCAACAGCTACAACAGCATGATCGACAGCGACCCGATCGGCCTTTCGACCTGGCTCGCCAAGCGGCTCAACGACTTCGACCTCGCCTACCTGCATCTGATGCGCGGCGATTTCCTGCAGCAACAGCGCGGCGACGTGATGACGCCGGTGCGTGCCAATTACCGCGGCGTGCTGATCGGCAATATGGGCTACACGGCCGTCGAGGCCAGCGCCGCGATCGCGCAGGGCAAAGTCGATGGCGTCGCCTTCGGCACCGCTTTCCTGGCCAATCCGGACCTGCCGGCGCGGATTGCGGCCGGCGCGCCGCTCAATGCGCCGCAGCCGGCGAGCTTCTACACGCCGGGGCCCGAGGGCTATACCGATTATCCGTCGTGGTCGTGATCGGCGATCATGGGCTTGGAACAAGAGGCTGGCAAGGCCGGGGAGAATCCGGCGGAGCAAGGCTTCGTCGTGATCTGCCTGTGCGCGCAATGGTGCGGCACCTGTCGCGACTATCGCGCCGGGTTCGATGCGCTGACGCCTGAGTTTCCGGGAATCCGCTTCAGTTGGCTCGATATCGAAGAGCAGGCTGACGCGCTCGGCGACCTCGATATCGAAAATTTTCCGACGCTCTATATCCGGCGCGGTGACTCGGTGCTCTTCTTCGGGACGATGCTGCCGCATCTGGGCAATTTGCGCCGCTTGATCGAGACCTTTCTCGAACAGACGCCCGAGCAAAGCCGGGATTATGCGCGCTCGACGCCGGAGCGCGCCGGCTGGCAGGACGATCCGGATCTTCGCGAGCTGGGCGGCCGGTGAATCCTGTGCGCCCAGCGAGAGCGCCGGCCGGGTTCTATGAACGATAGAGCGGCGCTCGTCCGCGGTTGGACGACGCGCTGCCTGCTCGCCGGGTCGGTCCTGGTGTTGCTGCTGCTGTTGGCGTTCCAGCTCGGCTTGAGCTACCTGGATCAGATCCGCAGTGCCGAAGTCAGCACGCGCAACCTGGCGGCGATCCTCGACGCGCGACTCGAGGCGACCTTGCGTCGCACCGATGCCGATCTGCAGGCGCTGGCCCGTGAAATTCCGGTCGCGGCGCTGAACCAGAAAGCGGTCGCGCGTTACGCGCCGCGCATCAACCCTCGCCTCGACAGCAGTTTGCTCAACATGAATGAAATGGCCGGCTATCGCGTTCATGACGCCAATGGCGACACCCTCTATGCGTCAGGCAAGGTGCATCGCACACCGGTCAACATCGCCGGCCGCGCGTATTTCCAGCGGCTGCGCGACGATCCCTCGGCCGGGTTGGTGTTCTCCGACGTGGTCGCCAGGCGCAGCACCGGCAGGCCGGTGCTGGTCGTCGCGCGCGCCTTGCGCGATCGCCAGGGGAAGTTCCTGGGCATCGTCAATGGCTTGGTCGAACTCGAGTATTACCGCAGTCAGTTCAAGGCGCTCGACCTCGGCATGCAGGGAATCGTTGCGCTGCGCCGCAGCGACAGCCAGGCGCTGGTCGTCCGCGTACCGGAACTGCCGGGCGGGGCGAACGCGGCGCTCTCGCCCGATCATCCGGTCGTCAGACGCCTGGCTTCGGGTGAACAGGCGGTGACGTTGCACTATGCGGCTGAGCCTGACCATGTCACGCGCATCATGGGGATTCAGACGATGTCGAATTTTCCCTTCTATTTCGCCGTCGGCGTCGGCCAGGATGAAGTGCTCGCCGGCTGGCGTCAGCAGGCGCTGGTGGTCGGCGTAAGCACGCTGTTGCTGCTCGGGCTGTTCGCGGCGCTGCTCTGGCGCTTGTGGACCATGCGTCGGCGCGAAGCGGTGATGCTCTGCTCTTTGGCGCAGAGTGCGGCGCAGTTTCGCAAGCTCGCCGAGATCGTTCCGGTGGGAATCTGCCACCTCGATGTCGATGGAAAATACACCTACGTCAACGGGCGTCATCTCGAACTGACCGGTCGCAGTCGTGACGAGCTATTGGGGCAGCACTGGTCGACCTGCTTGCATCCAGACGACCGCGTGGCGATCGGTGGTTCGTGGGGAAAACCGGGCACGATGGTCGGTACCCTGGTCGCCGAATATCGCTTTGTTCGCCCCGACGGGCAATTGATCCATGTGCTCGGCGAGCTTTGCGACGAGGTCGAGGCGGACGGTCAGGTGCAGGGCTACCTCATCGCGCATACCGATATCACCCGGCGCCGCGAAATCGAAGCCGAGCTGCTGGTCGCCAAGCAGCAGGCGGAGCGGTCGAATCTCGACAAGACCCATTTTCTGGTGGCGGCCAGTCACGACCTGCGCCAGCCGATCCAGGCCATCAACCTGTTTCGCGACGCGCTGGGTCGAACCGCGCTGTCCGAAGAGCAGCAAACGATTTCGAACTTCCTCGCCTTGTCGGTCCATTCGCTGGGTGAAATGCTCTACGCGCTGCTCGACATCTCAAAGCTCGATGCGGGCCAGTTCAAACCGCAAATGAGAGCGGTGTCGGTCGACGAACTGTTCGCCGCAATTGACGAAGCGTTTTCGCCATTGGCGCTGAGCAAAGGGCTGCGCTTCAAGCTCTTCTCTCCGCTCAAGGGACTGCTGCTGCTGACCGACCCCGGAATCGGCTTCAGCGTGCTGCGCAATCTGATCGACAACGCGTTCAAATACACCGACGTCGGCGGCGTTCTGGTCGGCGCTCGCCAGCGCGGCGGCCGCGCGATCATCCAGGTCTGGGATACCGGCATCGGCATTGAATATTCGTTGGGCCAGCAGATTTTCGACGAGTGTTTTCAGGTCAACAACGGCTCGCGCGACCGCAGCAAAGGACTGGGGCTGGGCCTGTCGATCGCGCGACGCATGGCGCAATTGCTCGGCGGAGAACTGCGTTTCCGTTCGCGACTCGGCCGGGGAACAGTCTTCGAGGTCAGCCTGCCGCTGGCCAAAGATTCGGCGGTGGTGACCGTCGCGGGCGCTGAAGACGGTCGATCGTGCGCGCCAGAGGACGGTGCCGTGGCCCTCCTGCGCGGTTGCCGCGTGGTGGTCGTCGAGGACGATGCGATGGTCGCCAAGGCGATCGAGATCGCTTTGCAGAATGTGGGTGTCGACGTCGCAGTTTTTGCCGACGCCGAGCAGGCGCTGGCCTGGCCGGGAATTCTCGGCGCCGCTTTTTACCTTTCCGACTTCACGCTGCCCGGCGCCAACGGTCTGAGCTTGCTCGATGCGCTCGAACAACGTTCGGCGTCGCCGATCAGTGCCGCGCTGATGACCGGTGAAACCTCGCCGCAGCTGCTCGGTCTGATGCGCGCATCGTGCTGGCCGGTGCTGGTCAAGCCGGTCGGTCTGTCGAGTCTGCTGGCGCTGATGCAGCGTGCGCTGGTGACCCGGGCAGTGATCGCGCGTTGACTAGCGGCGGCGCTTGCGGCTGCGCGGCTGTCCGCGCTCGAGGATTTTTTGCGCCGTGCGGTCAAGTTCGACGGGGTGGGCCGCTTCGAGCTGGCGCAAGCGCTCGCTCAAGGTCGCCAAGGACGGCGGGAAGTCGCCTTCCTTGCCGGCAAAGACGATCTTGTTGTCGCCCTCTTCGGCTTCGACGACGACCGCCTTGCCGCCAAACGAATCGCTGATGCGCGCGATATAACTGCCGTAGCCGGTATCGTCGGCGCACAGGTTGACGACCAGCACGCCGCCCGTGCGCAGCGCATTGTGGCAATCGTCGTAAAAAGCGGCGCTGCACAGCTGGCGCGCCTGTCCGTTGCGATCGAAACCATCGACCAGCAGCACGTCGAAGCCTTCTGCTTCGTCGGCCGCGCGGCGAACGAAATCGGCGCCGTCGGCGCAGACAATGCGCAAGCGCGCGTCGTCGTCGGGAATGCCAAACTGGTGGCGCAGCGCGATCACTTCGGGCGATATTTCAATCGCCGTGAACTCGGCGTCGGGCAGGCGGCGGCGACAGTATTTGACCAGCGATCCGCCCCCCAGTCCGATCATCGCGATGCGCAAGGGCTTGGGCTGGAAGAGCAGGAAACCCATCATCGTTCGCGTGTAGTCGAGCACCAGGCGTTCGGGGTCGGCCTTGAGCATGCGGCTCTGGATCGTCGGAAAGCCGAAGTGCAGCGACAGTTCGCCCTCTTCTTCGAGGACCTGCGGCGATGCGGTGGAGTCGTTCGTGAGGTCGGTGAGCATGGCGCATTATCGCAGCCGGCACGCCACTTTCGCGAGTCATTTAAACCTTTCGGGTCGCTACTGGTCACATATTGCGCAGGCGGCGTCCGGCGATCGTTGTTCGCCGCACCGTCGTCGTGACGTTCTGACGCTGAAATTCTCCGGTGAAAAAATGGAACGATATTTCGATTTCATTGGCGCCGGGCCGGAAATCGTTCCTCTCAGGTTATACTGGCGATGCTCAATTCAATGTAGGAACTGCAAAAATGGATACTGGTTTGAACTCCCCCGTTGCCCCGTCGGATATCGCCGCCGAAGACCTCAACGCGGCGATCAATCTGCGCCTCGCGTTGCTTGGCCTGCCGCTCGCGGCCGGCGCGGAGGAAGCGCCGATCACGCGCCTGATGGCGCCGATCCTCGCCCGCCAGCGCGAGTTGAGCCGTCGTCTGTCCGATCGGCTGTGCCCGGCGGATACCCGGATTCAGAGCTTCCTCAAGGAGTATCTGGCCGACGTCGGTCCGGCGCCGCAATTGCCTGGACGCAGTCTGGTGCTCGATCAGGCGGGGCTGGCGCGCGCCATGTCGTTGCCGGCCGCTGGCGATTTCTTCAAGTCGCCGCTGCTTTCGAGCTATCGCCTGCGCAACGGCGTGCTGCACAATCCGGCCAACGACCGGCGCACCACCGCCGGCGTTTTTCACATCGCCGAGGGCGGTCTGCCGGTCCCCGACGACAAGCTGGCGGTTCCCAAGCTGACTTTCGCGAAGCTGCTGGCGATGGCGCTCAACCCGCCGCCTGACTCGCTGCAGTTGCCGTTCACCGCCGGCCAAGCGGCGCCCGCGATGTGCTTCGTGTCGCTGCTGCTGCGTCCGCTGGTGGTTCCCGCCGTGCCCGGCTTCACCACCGAGAAGCGAATGGAAACGCGTTTCTTCGTTCCCGGCGGGCTGGTCGCCAACCTCGATTTCGTCGAAAGCATCTTCGGCAACGCCGGCGATCCCTATTTGCCGGAGAACGACGCGTCGCTCGACCCGGACAGCTGGACCGGCCATACCGGCTGCGTGATTCTGGCGCCGCACCTGACGCATGTGCCCAAGCACCTGCTCGGCCTGCCGCACTGGGACGCGGCGACGCCGCTGCAACGCCGCGATGGCATGTGCTACAAGAGCGAGAGCGAGCTCTATAACGGCGGCAACGCCTTCAAATTGTGCGCGCGCGACGCGCGCGGGGTGATCTTGACGATCATCGCCGACAATTATTTCGGTTACTGCAAGAAGGAAATCAAGACCCAGATCAGCTATTCGGCGAATCTTTTCGGTTCGGCCGAGGAGGAGCACTCCGGCGGCGCGCTCGTTTTCCCGAGCTATAACGAGGGGCTCGAGTACACCGACCTGACGGCCGGCGATGCCTATTCGCTGGGCGACGTGCTGGCGCGCGACGGCGACCGTTTCGCTCTGCAGCCGCAGGGCCACGCGCTCGACCGCACGCTGCCGCAGGTGGTGCTGGTTCCCGAGAAATCGACCTTCAGTCTGCGCACGCAGACCGTGTCGTGGCCGAGCGCCGATGGCCAGACTTCGTCGATCAAGCTGCTGGCGGGAAAGACCTATATCGGGCCCAACGGTTACCGCATGCAGATGGAGCCGCCGAATGCCGAGCGTCGGCAATGGAGCCTGGTCGGCACCTCGGCGGACGTCACCGTCTGCCACAAGCCGAGCACGGTTTCGGGGGGCGGCAAGTCGGAGATTTCGAAGGCGATCTCCGACGCCATCCTGGTCGGATCGGTTTACGTCGCCGATTTTGAGAAGGACATGGATAGCGTGACCGAAATTCTGGCGCGCGACTTCTCCGACCGCTTCTGCGATCCGGAAAAGAACGGCATCGACCATCGCCTGATTCTCAGCGCCGAGCGCTCGATGGGCAGCGTCATCAAGCTGCTGACGCCGTCGACACGCGACTACAACGACGACTACAACGCGTGGTTGCGCGCCATCCCGCAACACGTCAAGGAGCTGGTTTTCGTCGTCAAGCGCTTTCACCGGCCGGAATGGGGCGATGACTGGCGCAGCCATTATTCGCTCGATACCATCAACGGGCGTCCGGGCAACTCGCTCAAGCTCGACGGCAGCAAGCTCTATGTCAATACGCTGCGCGTCGGCTTCGAGAAAGACGGTTCGTGGCGCGTTTTTGGCCTGCGCCACGACTTCCACCCGGCGATCAAGGTGCAGACCGAGGACGACATCACGGCCAGCGTCGTCGCCCCGGGGGGCGAACCCGAAGCGCTGTCGCGCAAGTACGTGCAGAACTGCGAGTACCGTCTGTTCCAGCGCCCCGACGACGCGATCCACCGCGGTTATGACCGGCAGGCCGAGGCCGATATCGCGCAGCCGGGCAATTTCATTTCCAACTTCGAGCCGCTCGACGGCGATGATGCGCGCGAGCTGGTCGACGACGCGATCGGTTTTGGCGAGTTTACCGCGCCGATGCAGCAGCTGATCGCCGCCGCCGCGCAGGCGCCCGCCGCTTCGTCGCCGGCCTATTTCGTTTCGTCGGCGCACCCGCGTCTGGTCGGCGGAAAGCCGTCGAAGAATCCACGTTATCTGCAGCTGCGTTCCGATATCGCCTGCCCGCAGGAGACGGCGATCGCCGACCTGGCGATGCGCCTCTACCGCCGCCAGCCGACCAGCGCGCCGCTGATCACGCCGGTGCATGTGGTCGCCGCCGGCCGCCGCAACAATCCTCCGGAGGACGGCATCCACGCGCTCTGTCCATACAATCCGCTGCACTACATGGAATTGCCCGAGCTGTTCATCGAGTTCATCAGTTCGATGACCGGAAAATCGCCGTCGACCACCGGTGCGGGCTCCGAAGGCGCGCTGACCAAGGGGCCGTTCAACGCGTTGCCGGCGATCATCGACCTTAACGCGGCCTTCGTCTCGTTTGCCCTGACCGGCTACGACGGCTGGGTTTCGTCGGCCGGCTATGTCGGGCCCAATGTGCGCGTCGATCACGACGTCAGTCTGCTGATCCCCGAGATGTTCGCGCGCATGCGCCCGAGCGAGCGCGACGCCAAGAACCTGATCGCCCGTGGCGCGCTCGAGCGCGTCGCCGACTTCGAGCACCGCGGTCAACCGGTTCTCGCCAGCCGTCTCGGTTATCGAATGACGGCGCGTCTGGCGAGCGTCTACTTCGGACGCATCTTCCTGCATCCGCATGCGGTGTTCACCGATGAGATGCTGCGTCCGGAACTCCAGGACATGGATATCTTCGCCGACGGCGTCGCCAACATCGTCGCCACCCATCAACGCGTCGCCGAAAGCTATTTCACCGACGGCAGCATTGCGCTGGCCTGTCCGCCGCTCAAAGCCTTGCTCGAGATCATGGCGCACGGCAAAACGGCTGAAGGCCTCGGGCTGGAGGCCGACGCGGTGCGCTCGCTGTTTACGCGTGAAAGCGTGTTGGCCAGCGACTGGTACGCCGCGCGCCTCGACGCCAAACAGCATGCGGACGAGGCGCGGGTCAAGAGCGCGATGGCTGCGCTCTACGACTTTCTCGATCGCCCCGGCAACTCGGGCGTGGCTCAGCGGCTCGGGCTCGCGGCGCGTCGCGCCGAGGTCCAGGCCGAGCGCGTTCGCGTCGGCTCGGCGGAATATCGCGCCGGACTGGTCGGCACCCTCGGCCTGCAGCCGCTTTGAATCGCCGGCGCTGAAGCGCGGCGGGCCGCGCCGGCGGCTCGCCAGTTGCTCGCGCGGGTCAGGACGACTTCTTGCCGGTTTTTGGCGCGGGGGCGGGCGCCGGTTTCTCCATCGCCTGCTGCATTTGCGTTTGGATCTGCTGCATCAGCGCCCACGGCCACAGCGTCGACTGCAGCGGGTCCGGCGTTTCGTCCTTGGCGCCGGCTTCTTTCGCCGACTTGGCCGCGGGCGTTGGCGTCAGTTGCTCTGGATTGATGCTGGCCATCGCGCGCACGGCCTTGAGTGCGCTGCACTGCATCTCAAGCGTCTGGATGGTCATCTGCAGCATCGACAGATTCATCTTGAGCCAGCCCTCGACTGCCTTGAGGTCGACCAGCCGTTTTTCGATTTCGTCGACGTCAAAGGTCGGCGTGACCATTCCAGGCAGCGAAAATCCCATCTTGCCCCACAGGTTCTGGGCGAATTCCAAAGGGTCGTTTGTTTGTTTGCTGTCCGGCATGGCGGACCTCCTTCATAAGGCGTCGGATTATCTTCGGGCCAGGCCGTGCTATTTGTGTGCCAAGCCCGGGCTTGGTGTTAGAGTACACGTTCATCATAACGCCACTTGCATTCGCCACCATGACCAAACTCATCGTTGTCGAAGACCACGCTTTGGTTCGGGAAGGTCTTGTCCAGACCTTGCGTCAGATTGAGGAAGGCGTCGAGATTTTCGCGGTGGCCGATAGCATGGGGGCCAATTCGCTGCTCGAGCAGGAGTATCAGTTCGACCTGATGGTGCTGGATCTGGGCCTGCCCGGACTCGACGGACTTTCCTGCCTGAGAACCTTCCGTCAGCAATACGCGGCGATGCCGGTGGTGATCCTGTCGGCCTACGACGACGCCAATACCGTGAGCAAGGCGATGAAATTCGGCGCCGCAGCCTTTGTACCCAAGACCTGTTCGAGCGACCGCTTGCTGACCGTCTTGCGCGAGGTGCTGGCCGGCGAGATCGTCGCCCCGGATGCCTTGTTGAGCGCCAACGTCTCGGATGTTTCGCGGCACAAGCCGGTCGGTGCGCAGAGCAAGCCGTCGGATTTCGGCTTGTCGAAAAGGCAGGCCGAGGTGCTCGGTCTGATGGCGCGCGGCAAGTCCAACCGCGACATCGCGACCTTGCTCGGCTTGACCGAAGGCACCGTCAAGATTCACCTGACCGCGATCTTCAAGGTGCTGGGGGTGGCCAGCCGGACGCAGGCGATGGTGGTGGTCGCCCGCCGCGGTATTCGGCTCTAGTTGACCGGCTTAGCGTCGATAGCAGTAGAGGCAGGTCTGCCGGCCGTCATCGACTTCGATCACGGCGCTCGCTTCAACGTCCGGAACGGGGAAGCTGTTGCTGATGAACACGCTGCCCGAGACCATTTCGCGTTGAGCCTTGGCCCATAACTCGGACATCGGCTCGGGCGACAGGAAGGCATAAACGACGTCGTAGGGCGCCAGGTCGAGCTGCCAGATGTCGCCCCAACGCCAGCGGCAGTTGGCCAGTCCGGCGGTGCGCAGGTAGCCGATCAGCCAGGTCGCCGGAGCGTTTTCGACGCCGGTGAATTGCGTTTCGGGTCGCGTCTTGGCGAGCGGGCGAACGACGCTGCCGATGCCGGCGCCGAGGTCGACGAAGTGCGCGCCAGGGCGATCCGCAATCAGCTCGGCGAGCGCCGCCGCCGTCTCGCTGTTCGACAAGTAGAGCGGGATGCGGCCGCTGATCGCGCCGCGATAAACCAGCAGCATCAGGATCAAGGCCAGCAGGAACCAGCCGGGGTCGATCGCCAGCGCGGCAACTCCCCAGGCGGCCGGCGCGAACAGCGCGTGGATCAGCCGCCACCACCACGGTTGGCGCGCAAGGCTGGCGATCAGCAACGCGACGCCGCCGATCGCGAAGGCGGTTTCCGGCCAAGGCAGCGCTTCGTTGCGGATACCGAAATACGGCCAGGCCAGCGAGAGCACGGCGAACGCCGCTGCGCACTGCAAGGCGAGCTGTCTGAAATGCTGCCGCTGCGGGCTTGGCGAGTCGCTGTCGGCGTCGGGGGCGGGTGATGGCAAAGCGTGGCTCCAGTGGTTTTCGGGCATTGTATCCGGTGGCACGCCGGGGTGCTCGGCAAGGTCTCGTATAAAAATAGCGGAAATGCTGTATTTCGGCATGCTTTCTGCTACAATGCTGCCCGGCTCGAAAAAAAGTGTTTGACAATCCTTTGTTGGGGCGTCAAAATTTTCGGTTCCGAGTTGGAGGGATACCCAAGTGGCCAACGGGATCAGACTGTAAATCTGACGGCTCTGCCTTCGAAGGTTCGAATCCTTCTCCCTCCACCAAGAATATCGCTGCAAGTGGTCGGTTGTGCTTCGGGTAAATGGTTGTGCGGGTGTAGCTCAATGGTAGAGCTGAAGCCTTCCAAGCTTAAGACGAGGGTTCGATTCCCTTCACCCGCTCCACGCAGCAGGTTGTGGCTGTGAAATTGGCAAGCAAGATGCCCATGTAGCTCAGTGGTAGAGCACTCCCTTGGTAAGGGAGAGGTCGGCAGTTCGATCCTGCCCATGGGCACCAGAATTTGTGCACCGAAGGTTTTTTAACATCTAACGTTTTGAGGTACCGGCAATGGCTAAGGCAAAATTTGAACGTACGAAGCCGCACGTAAACGTCGGCACGATTGGTCACGTTGACCATGGCAAGACCACCCTGACGGCGGCGATCACGACGATCCTGTCGAAGAAATTTGGCGGCGAAGCCAAGGCCTACGATCAGATTGACGCAGCGCCGGAAGAAAAAGCGCGCGGGATCACGATCAACACGGCGCACGTCGAGTACGAAACGGCTGCTCGCCACTACGCGCACGTTGATTGCCCGGGTCACGCGGACTACGTCAAGAACATGATTACCGGCGCGGCGCAAATGGACGGTGCGGTGCTGGTGGTTTCGGCGGCCGACGGCCCGATGCCGCAGACGCGCGAGCACATCCTGCTGGCGCGCCAAGTTGGCGTACCGTACATCATCGTCTATCTGAACAAGTGCGACATGGTTGACGACGAAGAGCTGCTCGAGTTGGTCGAAATGGAAGTTCGCGAACTGTTGTCGAAGTACGACTTCCCGGGCGACGACGTGCCGATCATCAAGGGTTCGGCGCTGAAGGCGCTCGAAGGCGATCAGTCGGACATCGGCGAAGCGTCGATCTTCCGTCTGGCCGACGCGCTGGACAGCTACATCCCGACGCCCGAGCGCGCGATCGACAAACCGTTCCTGCTGCCGATCGAAGACGTGTTCTCGATTTCGGGTCGCGGCACGGTGGTCACCGGTCGTGTCGAGCGCGGCATCGTCAAGGTTGGCGAAGAAATCGAAATCGTCGGTATCAAGCCGACGGTCAAGACGATCTGTACCGGCGTCGAAATGTTCCGCAAGCTGCTCGACCAAGGTCAGGCCGGCGACAACGTCGGCGTGCTGCTGCGCGGCACCAAGCGTGAAGAAGTCGAGCGTGGTCAGGTGTTGGCCAAGCCGGGTTCGATCAAGCCGCACACGCACTTCACGGGTGAAGTCTATGTGCTGAGCAAGGACGAAGGCGGTCGCCACACGCCGTTCTTCAACAACTACCGTCCGCAGTTCTACTTCCGCACGACCGACGTGACGGGTGCGATCACGCTGCCGGAAGGTGTCGAGATGGTGATGCCGGGCGACAACATCCAGATGACGGTCAAGCTGATCAACCCGATCGCCATGGAAGAAGGTCTGCGTTTCGCCATCCGTGAAGGCGGTCGTACCGTCGGCGCCGGCGTCGTTGCCAAGATCATCGAGTAAGGATGACGTTAGAGCGTTCCGGTAACGGGGCGCTCTTTGTCTCTGCTGCAGGGGTATAGCTCAACTGGCAGAGCGTCGGTCTCCAAAACCGAAGGTTGGGGGTTCGATTCCCTCTGCCCCTGCCACTACTATAAATAAAGCTGACGAAATGGCCGATAAAATCAAGTTTGCGTTGGCGTTGTTGCTGTTGGTTGCTGGCGTGGCTGGCTTTTATCTACTCGCCGAACAGGCGATGATTCTGCGCGTTCTGGCGGTGTTGGCCGGTTTCGGACTTTCCGCCGCCGTCGCATGGCAGACTGAGCCGGGCCGTCAATTCTTCGCCTTTTCCAAAGAAGCCACGACCGAAGCCAAAAAAGTCGTCTGGCCGACGCGCAAGGAAACCTTGCAAACGACCGGGCTGGTCTTCGTCTTCGTGGTCGTCATGGCGATTTTTCTCTGGCTGACTGACAAGAGCCTCGAGTGGGTGTTGTACGACCTGGTTCTTGGATGGAGAAAATAATGAGCATGCGCTGGTATGTGGTTCACGCCTATTCGGGCTTCGAGAAGAGCGTGCAACGCGCCCTCGAAGAGCGCATTGCCCGGCAGGGAATGCAGGATCTTTTTGGTCGCGTGCTGGTGCCGGTCGAGGAAGTCGTCGAGCTCAAGCTCGGTCAGAAGAGCATTTCGGAGCGCAAGTTTTTCCCGGGCTACGTGCTGGTCGAAATGGAGATGAACGACGAGTCGTGGCATCTTGTCAAAAGCACACCCAAGGTCACCGGCTTTGTCGGCGGTTCGGCCAACAAGCCGACACCGATTACCGAGAAAGAAGTCGAAAAGATCATGCAGCAGATGCAGGACGGCGTCGAGAAGCCGCGTCCCAAAGTGCTGTTTGAGCCGGGCGAGATCGTTCGCGTCAAGGATGGTCCATTTACCGATTTCCATGGCTCGGTCGAGCAGGTCAATTACGAAAAGAATCGCCTGCGCGTGTCGGTGACGATTTTCGGTCGCGCGACGCCGGTCGAGCTCGAGTTTGCCCAGGTCGAAAAGGCCTAGGCAACGGTCCGCGAAGCAGGTCGTCAAAGGCCTGCTTGAGCATTATTTGCGGCGCGTGCGCCGCAGCAGGGCGGCCTCCGGGTCGCATTTGTCGTTGGGGAGCGCCGTAAAAAGCGCGTTAGCACCCGTTTAAAGGAGTTACACCGTGGCAAAGAAAATTGTCGGCTTCATCAAGCTGCAAGTGCCGGCGGGCAAGGCCAATCCCTCGCCCCCAATCGGACCCGCGCTCGGTCAGCGCGGCCTCAACATCATGGAATTCTGCAAGGCTTTCAATGCCCAAACCCAGGGTCTTGAGCCGGGCCTGCCGATTCCGGTGGTGATTACCGCTTTTGCGGACAAGAGCTTCACCTTCATCATGAAGACGCCGCCGGCGACCATTCTGATCAAGAAGGCCGCAGGCGTTCAAAAGGGAAGTCCGAAGCCCCATACCGACAAGGTTGGCAAGCTGACGCGCGCCCAGTGCGAAGCCATCGCGACGCAAAAAATGCCCGATCTGACCGCCGCCGACATGGACGCCGCGGTGCGCACGATCGCCGGCAGCGCCCGTTCGATGGGCATCACCGTGGAGGGCCTCTAACATGGCAACTCTGAGCAAACGCCAAAAGGCGATGCAGGGCAAGGTCGACCGCAACAAGAGCTACGCCGTCGGCGAAGCGCTCAAGCTGGCCAAGGACTTTGCCACCGCCAAATTCGATGAATCGATCGACGTCGCCGTCAGCCTCGGCATCGACGCGCGCAAGTCGGACCAACTGGTTCGTGGCTCGGTCGTGCTGCCCGCGGGCACCGGCAAGACCGTTCGCGTCGCCGTTTTCGCCCAGGGCGAAAAGGCTGAAGCGGCCAAGGCCGCAGGCGCCGATATCGTCGGTTTCGAAGACCTCGCTGCCGATATCAAGGCCGGCAACATGAACTTTGACGTGGTGATCGCCACGCCCGACGCCATGCGTATCGTCGGTCAGCTCGGCCAGATCCTCGGCCCGCGCGGCCTGATGCCGAACCCGAAGGTCGGTACGGTGACCATGGACGTGACGACCGGCGTCAAGAACGCCAAGGCCGGCCAGGTTCAATACCGCACCGACAAGGGCGGCATCGTGCATAGCACGATCGGTCGTGCGTCGTTTGACGCCGACAAGCTCGAGCAAAACCTCAAGGCACTGGTCGAAGCGCTGACCAAAGCCAAGCCGGCTGCGTCGAAGGGTCAGTACCTCAAGAAAATCGCCGTATCCAGCACCATGGGTCCGGGCGTGCGCGTCGATTCGTCGACGCTGTAATCAATGCAGGGCCGGTGCGCTGCACCGGCTTTGGAAGGAACTTTGGGCTGCCGGCAAGCAGTAATGCCGGCAGATCGTCAAAGACCGCAGGTGCCGAAAGGCTTAAGTGTGTGAACAGCCTGCGTAGACGGTGTACCCCGAACAGGATTTGTCTGTAGTTGCTCTTGTAGAACTGCTGGTGCTCTTGGTTCAGGTCGCCGTGGGTGCGATGTGTCCAGCCGGATGTGTCGAGTGTTGACTTGATAGGAGGAAAGACCCATGGGTCTCAATCTTGATGAAAAAAAAGCCGTCGTGGCTGAGGTGTCGGCTCAAGTAGCTACCGCCCAGACTATCGTCGTGGCTGAGTACAGCGGTCTTGAGGTGGTTCACCTCACCAAGCTGCGCGCTCAGGCTCGAAAGTCTGGCGTGTATCTGCGCGTGCTGAAGAACACCCTGGTTCGTCGTGCGGTCGCGGGAAGCTCTTTTGCTAACCTCGCCGAGCAGATGTCCGGTCCGCTGATCTATGGTATTTCGGCTGATCCGGTCGCGGCTGCGAAGGTGCTCAACGACTTTGCAAAAACCAATGACAAGCTGGTTCTGAAGGCTGGCAGTTATGCCGGCCAGGTGCTCGATAAAGCCGGTGTGCAATCACTGGCCTCGATCCCGAGCCGCGAAGAACTGCTTGGCAAGCTACTCGGCATCATGCAGGCACCGGTTACCGGTTTCGCCTGTGCGCTTGCTGCACTGGCTAAGCAACGCGAAGAAGCGGTCGCCTGACCGCCCATTTGCAAGCCCACTGACAGTTTTTACAAGTATCCAGATTTAGGAGTTTATTGATTATGGCTATTACCAAAGAAGACATCCTCGAAGCCGTTGGCTCGATGACCGTGATGGACCTCAACGACCTGGTCAAGGCGTTCGAAGAGAAGTTTGGCGTTTCCGCCGCGTCGATGGCCGTTGCCGGCCCGGCTGCTGGTGGTGCTGCCGCTGCCGCTGAAGAGCAGACCGAATTCACGGTCGTGCTGACCGGCTTCGGCGACAAGAAGGTTGAAGTGATCAAGGTCGTTCGTGCCGCGACCGGCCTCGGCCTCAAGGAAGCCAAAGACCTCGTCGATGGCGCTCCGAAGCCCGTCAAGGAAGGCGTCAACAAGGCCGATGCCGAAGCCCTCAAGAAGTTGCTCGAGGATGCAGGTGCCAAGGCCGAGATCAAGTAGTCTCGCTTTTGCAAGCAGGGCTGGCCGCTTTTTAGCAGCCAGCCCTTTTGTGCTTTTCCGGAAACAACCAGGCCGTTGTTTCTACCGATTTGATGTGCAGCTTTGTAGCGTGCAAATGCAAGCACCAATGGCAGTGCCCCGGCCGGCCGGGGTTTTTGACTGACCGATTGTTTTTGCGTTTGTCCGTTGCAAACCGTGGCGAGTTTGACGACTCGCGACGGGATGCGCTAGAGGATTTTGCTTTCTGAGCTCGGAGCGACCATGAACTACTCCTACACCGAGAAAAAACGTATCCGCAAGAGTTTCGCCAAGCGCGACAATGTGCTTGACGTCCCGTTCTTGTTGGCGACGCAGCTGGAATCTTTCACCGCTTTCCTGCAGGCTGCCGTTCCGCCTGCTCAGCGCAAGAACCAGGGCCTGCAAGCCGCGTTTTCCTCGATCTTCCCGATCGTTAGTCACAGCGGCAATGCGCGGCTGGAATTCGTCAGTTTCGCCCTGGCCGAGCCGGCCTTCGACGTCAAGGAATGTCAGCAGCGTGGCCTGACCTTCGCTTCGGCGTTGCGCTCGAAGGTCCGGTTGATCATCCTCGATCGCGAGGCGCCGGACACCATCAAGGAAGTCAAGGAGCAGGAAGTGTACATGGGCGAGATTCCGCTCATGACGACGACCGGCTCTTTCGTGATCAATGGCACCGAGCGCGTCATCGTTTCGCAGTTGCACCGTTCGCCGGGCGTCTTCTTCGAGCATGACCGCGGCAAGACGCACAGTTCGGGCAAGCTGCTTTTCTCGGCACGCGTGATTCCTTACCGCGGGTCGTGGCTCGACTTCGAGTTCGATCCCAAAGACATCCTCTTCTTCCGCGTTGACCGTCGGCGCAAGATGCCGGTGACGACGCTGCTCAAGGCGATCGGCCTGACGCCGGAACAGATCCTGCGCGAGTTCTTCGATTTCGACACCTTCCAGATCAGCAAGAAGGGTCTCGAGTTTGAACTGGTTCCCGAGCGCTTGCGCGGTGAAGTCGCCCGTTTCGACTTCAACGACAAGTCGGGCAAGGTGATCGTCGCCAAGGACAAGCGGATTACCGGCAAGCACATCCGTGAACTTGACGCCGCCGGAATCAAGCAGATCGCTGTTCCCGAAGATTTTCTGGTCAGTCGCGTGATCGCCCAGAACATCATCGACAAGGACTCGGGCGAGATTCTCGCCAACGCCAACGACGAAATCACCGAGGCCTTGCTGGCCAAGCTGATCGAAGCCGGCGTCGAGTCGCTGCAGACGCTCTATATCAACGATCTGGATCGTGGCGGTTTCATTTCGCAGACGCTGCGTACCGACGAAACGGTCTCCAAGCAGGCGGCACGCGTCGCCATCTACCGCATGATGCGTCCTGGCGAACCGCCGACCGAAGAAGCGGTCGAGATCCTGTTCAACGGCCTGTTCTATTCGGACGACCGCTACGACCTGTCGGCCGTCGGCCGCATGAAATTCAACCGTCGTGTTTCGCGCCAGGACGTCGTCGAGCACAAGGTCATGGTCAAGCATGTGCCGGCCAAGCGCGAGGCGATCGTTGCCGCCATCGTCGAGACCGCTGGCGGCACGCCAGAGGCTGTCGAATTGCTGCTCAGCGAGTTGTCGTATGGCTTGCGTGCAGTCGCCGAAAACCTCACCGAAGACGAGGCCAAGGCGCTGGCTGCGCAGCTCAAGAGCCTGGGCGTCAATGCCGAAATTCGCGACCAGCTGACGCTGTCGCCGCGCGACATCGTCGAAGTGATCAAGATTCTCGTCGAATTGCGCAATGGTCGCGGCGATATCGACGATATCGACCACCTCGGCAACCGTCGCGTGCGTTCGGTCGGCGAACTGGCCGAGAACCAGTTCCGCGCCGGTCTGGTTCGCGTCGAGCGCGCCGTCAAGGAGCGCCTGTCGCAAGCCGAGTCCGACAACCTGATGCCGCACGACCTGATCAACGCCAAGCCGATCAGTGCGGCGGTTCGCGAGTTCTTCGGTTCGAGTCAGCTGTCGCAGTTCATGGACCAGACCAATCCGCTCTCCGAGATCACGCACAAGCGTCGCGTCTCGGCGCTCGGGCCGGGCGGCCTGACGCGCGAGCGCGCCGGCTTCGAAGTGCGCGACGTGCATCCGACTCACTACGGCCGCGTCTGCCCGATCGAAACGCCGGAAGGCCCGAACATCGGCCTGATCAATTCGCTGGCGCTGTTTGCGCGAACCAACGAGTACGGCTTCCTCGAAACGCCTTACCGCAAGGTCATCGACTGCAAGGTCACCGATCAGATCGAATATCTGTCGGCGATCGTCGAGGGCGGTTTCATCATCGCCCAGGCCAACGCCACGCTGGGCAAGGACAACGTGCTCAGCGACGATCTGGTGACCTGCCGCGAGAAGGGCGAAACCATTCTCGCCGAGCCGGCTCGGGTCCAGTACATGGACGTCGCGCCGGGTCAGATCGTTTCGGTCGCCGCATCGCTGATTCCCTTCCTTGAGCACGACGATGCGAACCGCGCGTTGATGGGCGCCAACATGCAACGTCAGGCGGTTCCCTGTCTGCGTCCGGAAAAACCGGTGGTCGGCACCGGTATCGAGCGTACCGTCGCCGTCGACTCGGGTACTGCGGTGCAGGCGCTGCGTGGCGGCAAGGTCGACTACGTCGATGCGTCGCGCGTCGTGGTTCGCGTCAATGACAACGAGACCGTTCCGGGTGAGGTCGGTGTCGATATCTACAATCTCGTCAAATACACGCGTTCCAACCAGAACACCAATATCAATCAGCGTCCGCTGGTTCGCGTCGGTGACGTGATCGCCAAGGGCGACGTCGTCGCCGACGGCGCCTCGACCGACAAGGGCGAACTGGCGCTGGGTCAGAACATGCTGATGGCGTTCATGACCTGGAACGGCTACAACTTCGAGGATTCGATCCTGATCTCCGAGCGCGTCGTCGCCGAAGACCGCTTCACCTCGATTCATATCGAGGAACTGACGGTCGTCGCACGCGACACCAAGCTCGGGCCGGAAGAAATCACGCGCGACATCGCGTCGCTCGGCGAGTCACAACTGTCGCGTCTGGACGAGTCGGGAATCGTTTATATCGGCGCCGAAGTCGAGGCCGGTGACGTGCTGGTCGGCAAGGTCACGCCCAAGGGTGAAACCCAGCTGACGCCGGAAGAGAAACTGTTGCGCGCGATTTTTGGCGAGAAGGCTTCCGACGTCAAGGACACCTCGCTGCGCGTCCAGTCGGGAATCGCCGGCACCGTGATCGACGTTCAGGTGTTTACCCGCGAAGGGATCGAGCGCGACAAGCGCGCGCAGTCGATCATCGACGACCATCTGCGCGGTTACAAGCTCGACCTCGCCGATCAACTGCGCATCGTCGAGCGCGACGCTTTCGCTCGCGTCGAGCGTCTGATCGTCGGTAAGCTCGCCAACGGTGGCCCGAAGCGTTTGACCAAGGGCACCGTGGTTGCCAAGGATTATCTCGATGGTCTCGAGGCGCATCACTGGTTCGACATCCGCATGGCTGACGACGACGTCGCGCAACAGCTCGAGTCGTTGCGCGAAGGTCTTGAGCAGACGCGCAAGGACTTCGATCTGGCCTTCGAAGAGAAACGCAAGAAGCTGACCCAGGGCGACGAACTGCCGCCTGGCGTGCAGAAGATGGTCAAGGTCTATGTCGCGGTCAAGCGTCGCCTGCAGTCGGGTGACAAGATGGCCGGACGTCACGGTAACAAGGGCGTCGTGTCGCGCATCGTGCCGATCGAAGACATGCCGCACATGGCCGACGGCACCCCGGTCGACGTCGTTCTCAATCCGCTCGGCGTGCCGTCGCGGATGAACGTCGGACAGGTGCTCGAAGTGCACCTCGGTCTCGCCGCCAAGGGGCTGGGCTTCAAGATCGACGCCATGTTGCGGCGCCAGGCCAACGTCAAGGAGATGCGTGAATTCCTTGAGCAGGTCTATAACAGCAATGGCAAGCCCGAGGATCTCAACCAGCTCAACGACAGCGAAGTCATGGAAATGGCGGGCAACCTCAAGGCTGGCGTTCCCTTTGCGACGCCGGTGTTCGACGGCGCCAAGGAGCACGAAATCAAGGAAATGCTCAAGCTGGCCGGAATGCCGGAGTCGGGGCAAATGACGCTGTATGACGGCCGGACCGGCGAGCAGTTCGAACGTCAGGTGACGGTCGGTTACATGCACATGCTCAAGCTGCATCACTTGGTCGACGACAAGATGCACGCGCGTTCGACCGGCCCGTACTCGCTGGTAACGCAACAGCCGCTGGGCGGCAAGGCGCAGTTCGGCGGCCAGCGTTTCGGTGAAATGGAAGTCTGGGCGCTCGAAGCCTACGGCGCGTCGTATGTGCTGCAGGAAATGCTGACCGTCAAGTCGGACGATGTGAACGGCCGCACCAAGGTTTATGAAAGCATCGTCAAGGGCGACCACAAGATTGAGGCCGGCATGCCGGAGTCCTTCAATGTGTTGGTCAAGGAAATTCGCTCGCTGGCGATCGACATCGATCTGGAGCGGTTTTAAGGCGAGTTTGCACGGTTAATGAGCGACGGCGGCTGCGGCTTTGGCCGCAGCCTAGAGAATTTGTATTCTCACCCCGAACGGAGTGAAAGATGAAAGCACTGCTTGATTTGTTTAAACAGGTAACGCAGGAAGAACAGTTCGATGCGATTACCATTGGCCTTGCCTCGCCGGACAAAATTCGATCCTGGTCGTATGGCGAAGTGAAAAAGCCGGAAACGATCAACTATCGCACCTTCAAGCCTGAGCGTGACGGTTTGTTCTGCGCCAAGATCTTTGGCCCGATCAAAGACTATGAGTGTCTGTGCGGCAAATACAAGCGCCTCAAGCATCGCGGCGTGATCTGTGAAAAATGCGGCGTCGAAGTGACGCTGTCGAAGGTGCGCCGCGAGCGCATGGCGCACATCGAGCTGGCTTCGCCGGTCGCCCATATCTGGTTCCTCAAGAGCCTGCCGAGCCGTCTCGGCATGGTGCTCGACATGACGCTGCGCGACATCGAGCGCGTGCTTTACTTTGAAGCCTTCGTCGTTTGCGATCCCGGAATGACGCCGCTGACGCGCGGTCAGTTGCTCACCGAAGACGACTGCCTGGCCAAGACCGAGGAGTACGGCGACGACTTCTACGCAGCGATGGGCGCCGAGGGCATCCGCGAACTGCTGCGCAACATCGATCTGTCGAGCGAAGTCGACCGTCTGCGCGCCGAACTCGAAACGACGACCTCCGAAACCAAGAGCAAGAAGTTCTCGAAGCGCCTCAAGATCCTCGAAGGCTTCCAGAAATCCGGAATCAAGCCCGAGTGGATGGTGCTTGAAGTGTTGCCGGTTCTGCCGCCCGATCTGCGTCCGCTGGTTCCGCTCGACGGCGGCCGTTTCGCGACGTCCGACCTCAACGACCTCTACCGTCGCGTCATCAACCGCAACAACCGTCTGAAGCGCCTGCTCGAACTCAAGGCGCCTGAAATCATCGTGCGCAACGAAAAGCGCATGCTCCAGGAAGCCGTCGACTCGCTGCTCGACAACGGCCGTCGCGGCAAGGCGATGACCGGCGCCAACAAGCGCCCGCTCAAGTCGCTGGCCGACATGATCAAGGGCAAGGGCGGTCGTTTCCGGCAGAATCTGCTGGGCAAGCGCGTCGATTACTCGGGACGTTCGGTGATCGTCGTCGGTCCGCAGCTCAAGCTGCATCAGTGCGGCTTGCCGAAGCTGATGGCGCTCGAGCTGTTCAAGCCGTTCATCTTCAATCGCCTCGAAATCATGGGCCTGGCGACGACCATCAAGCAGGCCAAGAAGATGGTTGAAGTGCAGGAACCGGTGGTCTGGGACATCCTCGAAGAGGTGATCCGCGAACATCCGATCATGCTCAACCGCGCGCCGACGCTGCACCGTCTGGGCATCCAGGCGTTCGAGCCGACCCTCATCGAAGGCAAGGCAATCCAGCTGCATCCGCTCGTTTGCGCGGCGTTCAACGCCGACTTCGACGGTGACCAGATGGCCGTGCACGTTCCGCTCTCGCTCGAAGCGCAGATGGAATGCCGGACGCTGATGCTGGCGTCGAACAACGTGCTGTCGCCGGCCAACGGCGAGCCGATCATCGTTCCGTCGCAGGATATCGTTCTCGGTCTCTACTATGCGACGCGCGAGCGAATCAACGCCAAGGGCGAAGGGATGATTTTCCCCAACCTCGCCGAGATTACCCGCGCCATGCAGGCCGGCGAACTCGATATTCACGCCAAGATCTCGGCGCGAATCAAGGAGTACGAGAAGAACGGCGAAAACGGCTGGCAGGAAAAGATCACCCGTTACGAGACCACCGCCGGGCGCGCGCTGCTTTCCGAAATTCTGCCCAAGGGTCTGCCTTTCAGCGTCCTCGATCGGCCGCTCAAGAAGAAGGAAATTTCGAAGCTGATCAACGCCGCTTTCCGCCGCTGCGGCCTCAAGGAAACCGTCGTTTTCGCCGACAAGCTGATGCAGAACGGCTACCGTCTGGCGACCCGCGCCGGCATCTCGATCTGTTCGGACGACATGCTGGTGCCGACGCAGAAGGGCGAGATCATCGCCGCTGCCGACAAGGAAGTGAAGGAAATCGAAAGCCAATACACCAACGGTCTGGTGACCAACGGTGAGCGCTACAACAAGGTCGTCGATATCTGGGGTCGGACCGGTGACCAGGTCGCCAAGGTGATGATGGACCAACTCGGTCAGGAAGAAGTGACCGATCGTCATGGCAAGCGCGTCAAGCAGGAGTCGTTCAACTCGATTTACATGATGGCCGATTCGGGCGCGCGCGGTTCGGCAGCGCAGATTCGCCAGTTGGCCGGCATGCGCGGCCTGATGGCCAAGCCGGACGGCTCGATCATCGAGACGCCGATCACCACCAATTTCCGTGAAGGCCTGAACGTTCTGCAGTACTTCATTTCGACGCACGGCGCGCGTAAGGGTCTGGCGGATACCGCGCTCAAGACAGCGAACTCGGGTTATCTGACCCGCCGTCTGGTCGATGTGACGCAGGATCTGGTCGTCATCGAAGAGGATTGCGGTACCGAGAACGGCGTCACCATGAAGGCGCTGATCGAAGGCGGCGAAGTCATCGAGGCGCTGCGCGAACGCGTTCTTGGCCGCGTCACCATCAACGACCTGGTCGATCCGGAAACGCAGGCGACGGTGATCGAAGCCGGCACGCTGATCGACGAGGATCTTTGCGATCTGATCGATCAGCTGGGAATCGATGAAGTCAAGGTGCGTACGCCGCTGACCTGCGACACCCGCTACGGTCTGTGCGCCGCGTGCTACGGCCGCGACCTCGGTCGCGGTACGCCGGTCAATGTCGGCGAAGCGGTCGGCGTGATCGCCGCCCAGTCGATCGGCGAGCCGGGTACCCAGCTCACCATGCGCACCTTCCACGTCGGCGGTGCGGCATCGCGCGCGGCAGTGGCAAGTTCGGTCGAAACCAAGAGCGCCGGCGTCGTTCGCTTCACCGCGTCGATGCGTTATGTGACCAGCGCCAAGGGCGAGAAGATCGTCATTACGCGTTCGGGCGAGGTGTTGATCACCGACGACAACGGTCGCGAGCGCGAAAAACACAAAGTGCCGTATGGCTCGACGCTGCAGGTGGCCGATGGGCAGCAGGCCAAGGCCGGCACCCGCCTGGCGTCGTGGGATCCGCATACCCGGCCGATCATCGCCGAGTACTCGGGTCTGGTGAAATTCGAGAACGTCGAAGAAGGCGTCACCGTCGCCAAGCAGATCGACGAAGTCACCGGCTTGTCCACCCTCGTGGTGATCGATCCGAAGCGTGGCGGCAAAGCGCAAACCAAGGGGCTGCGTCCGCAGGTCAAGCTCTTCGATCCGTCCGGTGAAGAAGTCAAGATGCACGGCAGCGATCATGCAGTGACCATCACCTTCCAGGTCGGCGCGATCATCACCGTGCTCGACGGCCAGACGATTTCGGTCGGCGACGTGCTGGCGCGTCTGCCGCAGGAATCGGCCAAGACGCGTGATATCACCGGCGGTCTGCCGCGCGTTGCCGAGCTGTTCGAAGCGCGCACGCCGAAGGATGCCGGCATGCTCGCCGAATTTACCGGCACCATGTCCTTCGGCAAGGACACCAAGGGCAAGCAGCGCCTGGTGATCACCGATCTCGAGGGCACCGTCCACGAGTATCTGATCCCGAAAGACAAGCACGTGCTGGTGCATGATGGCCAAGTGGTCAACAAGGGCGAATCGATTGTCGATGGCGCGCCCGATCCGCACGATATCCTGCGCTTGCAAGGCGTCGAAGCGCTGGCGATCTATATCACCGACGAAGTGCAGGACGTTTATCGCTTGCAGGGCGTGAAGATCAACGACAAGCACATCGAAGTGATCGTTCGCCAGATGCTGCGTCGAGTCAATGTGCTCGATACCGGCGACACCAAGTTCATCCGCGGCGAACAGGTCGAGCGCGCGCATCTGCTCGATGAAAACGACCGCATGCTGGCCGAAGGCAAGCTTCCGGCCAGTTATGAGCCGGTGCTGCTGGGGATCACCAAGGCGTCGTTGTCGACCGACTCGTTCATCTCGGCGGCGTCGTTCCAGGAAACCACCCGGGTTCTGACCGAGGCGGCGATCATGGGCAAGCGCGACGAACTGCGTGGTCTCAAGGAAAACGTCATCGTCGGTCGTCTGATTCCGGCGGGTACGGGTCTCGCGTATCACCGGATGCGCAAGAGCAATGCGGCAGGCGTCGATCTGGCCGAGCCGCAAGGTGTTGTAAGCGAAGAACTGCCGGTCTCCGAAAAATCGCTGGACGCGCCGATCGGTTGACTTGCTTGTTGATAGGCCCTAGAATCGCGGGTCTTTGTCGGCTAGGGCTAACCATTGCCCCTGCCTGTTATAAAAAAATCGCTAAGGCGGCCTTGGTCCGCCTTGGTTTTTTTGCAGAAGTCATGCTCTTTCCGGGTTGATTCTGCAGGGAATTTAGGGATAGAAATATGCCAACCATTAACCAGCTGGTGCGCAAGCCCCGCGAGGCGGTACGTAGCAAGAGCAAAGTGCCGGCGCTCGAAAACTGTCCGCAGAAACGCGGCGTCTGTACCCGTGTCTACACGACCACACCGAAAAAGCCGAACTCCGCGCTGCGTAAGGTGTGCAAGGTTCGCCTGACGAATGGCTTCGAAGTCATTTCGTACATCGGCGGCGAAGGCCACAATCTGCAGGAACACTCGGTGGTTCTGATCCGTGGCGGCCGCGTAAAAGACTTGCCGGGTGTGCGTTACCACACCGTTCGTGGCTCGCTGGATACCCAGGGCGTCAAGGATCGCAAGCAGAGTCGTTCGAAGTACGGTACCAAGCGTCCGAAGGCTGCTTGATCGGCGTTTGAGTAAGTGGCCGTCCCGATGGGCGGTCGAGAGGCTGGTGCCGTCGCATCAAGCTTCAACTGAATTGAAAATTTGAGGAATTGCTATGCCACGTCGTCGTGAAGTACCCAAGCGCGATATTCTGCCCGATCCTAAGTTCGGCAATATCGAAGTATCCAAATTCGTCAACACCATCATGATGAGCGGCAAGAAGTCGGTTGCTGAACGCATCGTCTATGGTGCATTCGACCTGATCGTCGCCAAGGGCGGCAAGGATCCGATCGAAGTGTTCGGTCTGGCGATGAATAACGTCAAGCCGCTGGTCGAAGTCAAGAGCCGTCGCGTCGGCGGTGCCAACTACCAGGTTCCGGTCGAAGTTCGCCCGAGCCGTCGCATGGCCTTGGCGATGCGCTGGGTGCGCGAGTCGGCGCGCAAGCGTTCCGAGAAGTCGATGGGTCAGCGCCTGGCTGCCGAGTTGCTCGAAGCGGCTGAAAACCGCGGCGGCGCCGTCAAGAAACGCGACGAAGTGCACCGCATGGCTGATGCCAACAAGGCTTTCGCGCACTTCAGGTTCTAGTCACCGTTTCCTCACGTCGCAGCTTGGCTGCGACGATCGTTCTTTATTAGTGAAGGTTTATTACTGTGGCACGCAAAACTCCTATCGACCGCTACCGCAATATCGGTATTAGCGCGCACATTGACGCCGGCAAGACGACGGTGACTGAGCGCATCCTGTACTACACCGGTGTCAATCACAAGATTGGCGAAGTGCATGACGGCGCTGCGACCATGGACTGGATGGAGCAGGAGCAGGAGCGTGGCATCACCATCACCTCCGCCGCGACGACCTGCTTCTGGAAGGGCATGAGCGCGCAGTATCCCGATCACCGCATCAATATCATCGATACGCCGGGACACGTCGACTTCACGATCGAAGTCGAGCGTTCGATGCGCGTGCTCGATGGCGCCTGCATGGTCTATTGTGCCGTCGGTGGGGTTCAGCCACAGTCCGAAACCGTTTGGCGTCAGGCCAATAAGTACAAGGTTCCGCGTCTGGCCTTCGTGAACAAGATGGACCGTCAGGGCGCCGACTTCTTCAAGGTCGTCGACCAGATGGGGACGCGCCTCAAAGCCAATCCGGTGCCGATCGTCATTCCGATCGGCAAGGAAGACTATTTCGAGGGCGTCGTCGATCTGATCAAGATGAAGGCGATCTACTGGGACGAAGCGTCGCAGGGGATGAAGTTCGATTACCGCGAGATTCCGGCCGAGCTGCAAGCGCAGGCTGAAGAATGGCGCGGCAAGATGATCGAAGTGGCCGCCGAGTCGTCCGAAGAGCTGATGAATCAGTATCTCGAAACCGGCGATCTTTCCGAAGCGCAAATCATCAAGGGCTTGCGCGATCGCACGATCGCCTGTGAGATCCAGCCGATGCTGTGCGGTACCGCGTTCAAGAACAAGGGCGTGCAACGCATGCTCGACGCGGTGATCGATCTTTTGCCGTCGCCGGTTGATATCCCGCCGGTCGATGGCGAGAAAGAAAACGGCGAGCCGACGACGCGCGACGCGTCCGACGACGAAAAGTTCTCGGCGCTGGCGTTCAAGCTGATGACCGACCCCTACGTCGGACAGCTGACCTTCATTCGCGTCTATTCGGGCGTGCTCAAGTCGGGTGATACGATTTACAACCCGATCAAGGGGCGCAAGGAGCGTATCGGTCGGGTGCTGCAGATGCACGCCAACAACCGCGAAGAAATCAAGGAAGTTCTGGCTGGCGACATCGCCGCGTGCGTCGGTCTCAAGGAAGTGACGACCGGCGAGACGCTGTGTGATCCTTCGGCGATCATTACGCTTGAGCGCATGGTTTTCCCGGAGCCGGTGATTCACATCGCCGTCGAGCCGAAGACCAAGGCTGACCAGGAGAAGATGGGCTTGGCGCTGAGCCGCCTGGCCAACGAGGATCCGTCGTTCCGCGTGCGTTCCGACGAAGAAACCGGACAGACGATCATTTCGGGAATGGGCGAGCTCCACCTCGAAATCATCGTCGACCGCATGCGCCGCGAGTTCAACGTCGATGCCAATGTCGGTGCGCCGCAAGTGGCTTACCGCGAATGCATCAAGAAGTCGGTCGAGCAGGAAGGCAAGTTCGTCAAGCAGTCGGGTGGTCGCGGTCAGTTTGGCCACGTCTGGCTCAAGATCGAGCCGAACGAAGCGGGCAAGGGCTACGAGTTCGTCGACGCGGTCAAGGGCGGTTCGGTGCCGCGCGAGTACATCCCGGCGGTCGACAAGGGCTTGCAAGACTGCGTCAAGAGCGGTGTGCTGGCTGGTTTCCCGGTCGTCGATGTCAAGTTCACGCTGTTCGACGGTTCGTACCACGACGTTGACTCGAACGAAAACGCCTTCCGCATGGCGGCCTCGATGGCCTTCAAGGAAGGCATGAGAAAAGCGGCGCCGTCGTTGCTTGAGCCGATGATGTCGGTTGAAGTCGAGACCCCGGAAGAGTACATGGGCAACATCATGGGTGACCTGTCGGGTCGTCGTGGCGTGGTCCAGGGGATGGAAGACATTCCTGGCGGGATCAAGGCCATCAAGGCTGAAGTGCCGCTGGCTGAGATGTTCGGCTACTCGACGACGGTGCGTTCGCTGTCGCAAGGCCGCGCGACGTACTCGATGGAATTCAAACACTACGCCGAAGCGCCGAAGAACGTCGCCGAAGCCGTGATCAACAAGAAGTAATTTTTCTTTTGAGGATACTTTAAATGGCTAAGGCAAAATTTGAACGTACGAAGCCGCACGTAAACGTCGGCACGATTGGTCACGTTGACCATGGCAAGACCACCCTGACGGCGGCGATCACGACGATCCTGTCGAAGAAATTTGGCGGCGAAGCCAAGGCCTACGATCAGATTGACGCAGCGCCGGAAGAAAAAGCGCGCGGGATCACGATCAACACGGCGCACGTCGAGTACGAAACGGCTGCTCGCCACTACGCGCACGTTGATTGCCCGGGTCACGCGGACTACGTCAAGAACATGATTACCGGCGCGGCGCAAATGGACGGTGCGGTGCTGGTGGTTTCGGCGGCCGACGGCCCGATGCCGCAGACGCGCGAGCACATCCTGCTGGCGCGCCAAGTTGGCGTACCGTACATCATCGTCTATCTGAACAAGTGCGACATGGTTGACGACGAAGAGCTGCTCGAGTTGGTCGAAATGGAAGTTCGCGAACTGTTGTCGAAGTACGACTTCCCGGGCGACGACGTGCCGATCATCAAGGGTTCGGCGCTGAAGGCGCTCGAAGGCGATCAGTCGGACATCGGCGAAGCGTCGATCTTCCGTCTGGCCGACGCGCTGGACAGCTACATCCCGACGCCCGAGCGCGCGATCGACAAACCGTTCCTGCTGCCGATCGAAGACGTGTTCTCGATTTCGGGTCGCGGCACGGTGGTCACCGGTCGTGTCGAGCGCGGCATCGTCAAGGTTGGCGAAGAAATCGAAATCGTCGGTATCAAGCCGACGGTCAAGACGATCTGTACCGGCGTCGAAATGTTCCGCAAGCTGCTCGACCAAGGTCAGGCCGGCGACAACGTCGGCGTGCTGCTGCGCGGCACCAAGCGTGAAGAAGTCGAGCGTGGTCAGGTGTTGGCCAAGCCGGGTTCGATCAAGCCGCACACGCACTTCACGGGTGAAGTCTATGTGCTGAGCAAGGACGAAGGCGGTCGCCACACGCCGTTCTTCAACAACTACCGTCCGCAGTTCTACTTCCGCACGACCGACGTGACGGGTGCGATCACGCTGCCGGAAGGTGTCGAGATGGTGATGCCGGGCGACAACATCCAGATGACGGTCAAGCTGATCAACCCGATCGCCATGGAAGAAGGTCTGCGTTTCGCCATCCGTGAAGGCGGTCGTACCGTCGGCGCCGGCGTCGTTGCCAAGATTATCGAATAGTTTATAACTTCGGGACAGGGTTACTGCTCTGTCCCAGCGCTCTTTGGAAAACAATATGCAAAGCCAGAAAATCCGCATCCGTCTGAAAGCCTTTGATTATCGTCTGATCGATCAGTCGGCGCAGGAAATCGTCGAAACGGCCAAGCGCACTGGCGCCGTGGTTCGTGGCCCGGTTCCTTTGCCGACCCGTATTCAGCGTTTCGACGTGTTGCGTTCACCGCACGTCAACAAGACTTCGCGTGACCAGTTTGAGATTCGTACCCACCTGCGTTTGATGGACATCATCGATCCGACGGACAAAACCGTCGACGCGCTGATGAAGCTCGATCTGCCGGCTGGGGTCGATGTCGAAATTAAGTTGCAGTAACTGTGTTTAAGCGGCTATAATCGCCGCCTTTCCGCGGGTAGCGTCGTGATGTTTACGTTGCGCTACCCATTTTGACTTGTAGCGCTCGCCGGCCAATCGTAGCCGGCTAGAGGAGAATAACCATGAGTCTAGGCCTTGTTGGGCGCAAGGTCGGCATGACGCGCATTTTTACCGATGATGGAACCTCCATCCCGGTCACAGTGCTCGATGTGTCGAACAATCGTGTCGCCCAGATCAAAACGCCTGAAATCGACGGCTATGCCGCGGTTCAGGTGGCATTCGGCAAGCGTCGTCCGTCGCGCGTCACCAAGTCCCTGGCGGGTCATCTCGCCAAGGCTGGCGTCGAAGCGGGGCACCTGCTTCGCGAGTTTCCGGTTTCCGCCGAGTCGCTCGCTGCTCTTAAACCCGGCGATCAGATCAGTGTTTCGATCTTCGCAGTCGGCCAGAAGGTCGATGTCACCGGTCAGACGATCGGTAAGGGTTTCCAAGGCGCGATCAAGCGCCACCACTTCAAGTCGCAGCGCGCCACGCACGGCAACTCCGTGTCGCACAATGCGCCAGGTTCGATCGGTATGAACCAGGATCCGGGCCGGGTTTTCCCGGGCAAGCGGATGGCTGGACATCTGGGTGACGCGCAGCGTACCCAGCAGAACCTTGAGGTCATTCGCATTGATGTCGAACGTCAGTTGTTGTTAGTCAAGGGTGCGGTTCCCGGCTCCAAAGGCTCGGATTTGATCGTGCATCCTGCAGTCAAGGCGGGGGCATAATGGAACTCAAACTGATTAACGAGCAAGGCCAGGAAGCCAGTCGTCTGGAAGCGTCGGATGTGCTGTTCGGTCGTGAATACAACGAGTCGCTGATCCACCAGGTCGTCGTCGCCTATCAGGCCAACGCGCGCAGCGGTAACCGTGCGCAGAAGGACCGCGAGCAGGTCAAGCACACCACCGCTAAGCCCTTCCGCCAAAAAGGTACGGGTCGGGCGCGTGCCGGTATGTCGTCGTCGCCGCTGTGGCGTGGGGGCGGTCGGATTTTCCCGAATTCGCCGGACGAGAATTTCACCCAGAAGCTCAACAAGAAGATGTACCGCGCCGGTATGGCGTCGATTCTTTCGCAGCTGGCGCGTGAAGACCGCCTGGCCGTGGTCGACAGCATTGCTGTCGATGCGCCGAAGACCAAGCTCTTTGCGCAGAAAATCAAGAGCATGGGTTACGACTCGGTGTTGGTGATCATCGATAGCCTCGATGAGAACGTCTATCTGGCTTCGCGCAACCTGCCCAACGTGCTGGTTCTTGAAGTCAATGAAGCCGACCCGGTGTCACTGATCCGCTTCCCGAAGGTGCTCATCACCAAGAGCGCACTCGCCAAGTTCGAGGAGATCCTGGGATGAACCAACAACGTCTAATGCAAGTGTTGCTTGCGCCGCAGATCTCCGAAAAGGCGACCTATGTGGCTGACAAGAACGAGCAGGTCGTCTTTCGCGTCGCGTCCGACGCGACCAAGCCTGAAGTCAAAGCGGCGGTCGAATTGCTGTTCAAGGTTGGCGTCGAGTCGGTACAGATCGCCAACGTCAAGGGCAAGCAGAAGAAATTCGGTCGCTTCATGGGCAGCCGAAATAACTGGAAAAAGGCGTACGTCTGCCTCAAGCCAGGTCAGGAAATCAATTTTGTTGATGGAGGTGTTGCGTAATGGCACTCGTCAAAGTCAAACCAACATCGCCTGGCCGTCGCTCGGTAGTCAAGGTCGTCAATGCGGATCTGCACAAGGGCAAGCCCTTCGCCGCACTGGTTGAGTCACAGTCGAAGCATGCCGGTCGCAACAACAATGGCCACATCACGACGCGTCACCAGGGTGGTGGTCACAAGCAGCACTACCGCATGATCGACTTCAAGCGCACCAAGGACGCGATTCCGGCCAAGGTCGAGCGTCTCGAATACGATCCGAATCGTACCGCCAACATCGCGTTGCTGCTTTATGCAGACGGCGAGCGGCGTTATGTGATTGCGCACAAGGGTATGGTCGTTGGCCAGCAGGTGCTCAGCGGCGCCGAGGCGCCGATCAAGTCGGGCAACGCCTTGCCGATTCGCAACATCCCGGTGGGTACGACGATTCACTGCATCGAGATGATCCCCGGCAAGGGCGCCCAGCTGGCGCGTTCGGCCGGAACTTCGGCACAACTGCTGGCGCGCGAAGGGGTTTACGCTCAGGTTCGCTTGCGCTCCGGTGAAATCCGTCGCGTGCATGTCGAGTGCCGTGCAACGATCGGCGAAGTGGGCAATGAGGAACACAGCCTGCGTTCGATCGGCAAGGCCGGTGCCAATCGCTGGCGTGGTATTCGTCCGACCGTTCGCGGTGTGGTGATGAACCCATGTGATCACCCGCACGGTGGTGGTGAAGGCAAGACTGCGGCTGGTATGCATCCGGTCAGCCCGTGGGGTACCAAGACCAAGGGTTATCGTACTCGCAGCAACAAGCGCACGACTTCGATGATCGTGCAGCGCCGTCACAAACGCTAAGGGATAGAGAACTATGGGACGTTCCGTAAAAAAGGGCCCGTTTGTCGATGCCCATCTGATAAAGAAAATCGGTGCTGTGCGTGCGACGAGCGATAAGCGCCCGATCAAGACGTGGTCGCGCCGTTCGACAGTGTTGCCGGACTTTGTTGGTCTGACGATTGCCGTGCATAACGGCAAGCAGCACATTCCGGTGTATGTCACCGAAAACATGGTCGGCCACAAGCTCGGCGAGTTTTCACTGACCCGCACGTTCAAGGGCCACACCGCCGGCAAGAAGGCGAAGAAGTAAAGGAATGGATATGGAAACTCGTGCTATTTTGCGCGGCGTTCGGTTGTCGGACCAAAAGGGTCGACTGGTAGCCGACCAGATCCGCGGCCTGCCGGTGGATAAGGCGCTCAGCATCCTGACGTTCAGCCCGAAAAAAGGCGCTGAAATCATCAAGAAGGTGCTTGAGTCGGCGATCGCCAATGCCGAACATAACGATGGAGCTGATATCGACGAGCTGAAGGTGAAAACCATCTTCGTTGAAAAAGGCATGGTGCTCAAGCGCTTTACGGCGCGCGCCAAAGGACGTGGCAATCGGATCGTCAAGCCGACCTGCCATATCTTCCTGACCGTCGGAAACTGAGGAAAAACAATGGGACAGAAGATTCATCCGACTGGTTTTCGCCTGGCAGTCACCCGTGACTGGTCTTCGCGTTGGTACGCCAACAGCAAGAACTTCGCCGGGATGCTCAACGAAGACGTACAGGTTCGTGATTACCTCAAGAAGAAGCTGAAGCACGCCTCGGTTGGCCGTGTGCTGATCGAGCGCCCGGCCAAGAATGCCCGCGTCACCATCTTCTCGGCACGCCCTGGCGTGGTTATCGGCAAGAAGGGCGAAGACATCGATCATCTGCGCTCGGCTCTGCAGAAGATCATGGGCGTTCCGGTTCATGTCAGTATCGAGGAAATTCGCAAGCCTGAGCTCGATGCTCAACTGATTGCCGACTCGATCACGCAGCAGCTCGAGAAGCGCATCATGTTCCGCCGCGCCATGAAGCGCGCCATGCAAAATGCCATGCGTCTGGGTGCTCAGGGCATCAAGATCATGAGCTCGGGGCGTCTCAACGGCGCCGAAATTGCGCGTCGCGAATGGTACCGTGAAGGCCGCGTGCCGCTGCATACCATGCGCGCTGATATCGATTACGCGACGTCCGAAGCGCTGACGACCTACGGTCTGATCGGCGTCAAAGTGTGGGTGTTCAAGGGCGAGATTCTGAATCGCAATGAACAGCCTGCGGTGACGCCAGATGCCGCGCCGGCTGATGATTCGCGCAAGCCGCGTCGCGTTGCCCGGCCCGCTGCTGCTGATGGTGCCGAGAAGCCCAAAAGCCGCCCGGTGAAGGCCGATGCGGGGACGACTACCGACGCCGCTGTGCCTGCTGAAGGCAAGGCGCCGGCAAAACGAGTGAGAAAGGCAGGAACGACTGATGCTGCAGCCAGCTAGAAGAAAATACCGCAAAGAGCAGAAGGGCCGCAATACCGGCCTGGCGACGCGCGGCGCCAAAGTGAGTTTTGGTGAGTTCGGCCTCAAGGCAATCGGCCGCGGACGCCTGACTGCGCGTCAGATCGAAGCGGCGCGTCGTGCCATGACGCGTCACATCAAGCGCGGTGGTCGGATCTGGATTCGCATTTTCCCCGACAAGCCAATTTCGAAAAAGCCGGCCGAAGTGCGGATGGGTAACGGTAAGGGTAATCCGGAATACTACGTGGCCGAAATTCAGCCGGGCAAGGTGCTTTACGAGATGGATGGTGTCGATGAGGTGTTGGCTCGTGAAGCCTTCGCTCTCGCGGCGGCCAAGCTCCCGATCCCGACGACTTTCGTCACGCGAATGGTAGGTTGATCATGAAAGCCAGTGAACTCAGAGCAAAAAGCGTCGACGAGCTGAACAAGGAGCTGCTTGATCTGCTCAAGGCGCAGTTCGGCCTGCGCATGCAGATTGCAACCCAGCAGTTGACCAACCACAGCCAGATCGGCAAGGTGCGTCGCGACATCGCGCGCGTGCGCACCCTTCTTCGTGAAAAGGCGGTAAAACAATGAGCGAAACGACTAGCAAGCGTACGCTGATCGGCCGTGTTGTGAGCGACAAGATGGACAAGACCGTGACGGTCTTGATCGAACGTCGTGTCAAACACCCGATGTACGACAAGATTATCGTGCGTTCGAGCAAGTACCACGCACATAACGAAAATGATGAAGCGAAAGCTGGCGACCTGGTTGAAATTCAGGAGTGTCGCCCGCTGGCAAAGACCAAGGCTTGGGTTGTCACCAAGCTGCTAGAGAAGGCTGTTGCGATTTAAAGCTTGCCTTTTCTAGGAAAGAGGCTATAATCCTCTTTTTTTCGCGCCCGGCTATTCTCTTGGCCGGGTGTTTCTTCCCTTACGGGTTCCAAGACTGACCGCAGTAGCGGGATAAGTTGGAGAGTTAGATGATTCAGATGCAGACGGTTCTGGACGTCGCCGATAATACCGGTGCCCGTTCAGTGATGTGTATCAAGGTGCTGGGCGGCTCTAAGCGTCGCTATGCCAGCGTTGGCGATATCATCAAAGTAAGTATCAAGGATGCCGCGCCGCGTGGTCGTGTCAAAAAAGGCGACGTTTATAGCGCTGTGGTGGTTCGCACAGCCAAGGGCGTTCGTCGTCCGGACGGCTCTTTGGTTAAATTCGACAACAATGCGGCGGTGCTCCTCAATAACAAGTTGGAGCCAATTGGCACGCGTATCTTTGGGCCGGTTACCCGCGAATTGCGCGGCGAGCGGTTCATGAAGATCGTGTCGCTGGCGCCCGAAGTGCTGTAAGGGGCGATCATGGATAAGATTCGTAAGGGCGACGAAATCGTCGTCATCGCCGGCAAGGACAAGGGCAAGCGCGGGACGATAGTTACCCGTGTGGATGCCGAGCATGTCGTGGTTGAAGGCGTTAATCGCGTCAAGAAGCACGTCAAGCCAAACCCGGTCAAGGGCGTGGTTGGTGGTGTAGTCGATAAGGACATGCCGCTGCACGTTTCCAATGTTTCGCTCTACAACCCGACGACTCAGAAGGCTGATCGCGTCGGCTTCAAGCAGCTTGAGGACGGCACGAAAGTGCGCATCTTCAGGTCGAGCGGCGAACAGGTTGGGGCCTAAGGAGCGATCATGGCGCGTTTGTTAGATTTTTACAAAAACACGGTGGTGCAGGAATTGACCGCGAAGTTCGGCTACAAGTCGAACATGGAAGTTCCGCGTATCACCAAGATTACCCTGAACATGGGTGTGGGCGAAGCGGTTGCTGACAAGAAAGTGCTTGAGCACGCTGTCGGCGACATGACCAAGATCGCCGGTCAGAAGCCGGTGGTGACCAAGTCACGCAAGTCGATTGCCGGCTTCAAGATTCGTGATGGTTACCCGATTGGCTGCATGGTGACCCTGCGCGGACCGCGCATGTTCGAGTTTCTCGATCGCCTGGTGACGGTGGCGTTGCCGCGTGTTCGCGACTTTCGCGGCATCTCGGGCAAGGGATTTGATGGCCGTGGAAATTACAACATGGGCGTCAAGGAACAGATTATCTTCCCGGAAATCGAGTACGACAAAATTGATGCGTTGCGTGGTATGAACATTAGCGTCACCACTACCGCTAAAACCGATGATGAAGCGCGTGCATTGCTCGGCGCCTTCAAATTCCCGTTCAAAAACTGAGGCGAATATGGCGAAACTTGCACTGATCAACCGCAACGAAAAGCGGCGCAAGACGATCGAAAAATACGCCGCAAAGCGTGCTGACCTGGTTGCCGTCGTTAATGACGCCAGCCGGACCGATGAAGAGCGCTTTGAGGCTCGTCTGAAGTTTCAAGCATTGCCGCGGAATTCGAGCCCGGTTCGTCTGCGTAACCGTTGCAAGCTGACTGGTCGTCCGCGCGGCGTTTATCGCAAATTCGGTTTGGGTCGGAGCAAGTTGCGTGATTTCGTTATGCGCGGCGAAGTCCCTGGTATGACCAAGGCTAGCTGGTAAGCAGGAGAGAACGATATGAGTATGAGCGATCCGATCAGCGATATGCTGACACGCATCCGCAATGCCCAGATGGCAAGCAAGGCGTCAGTCGCCATGCCGTCTTCGAAGGTGAAAATTGCGATTGTCAAAGTGCTTCAGGACGAGGGTTATGTTGAGGACTACACCGTTCGTGAAAACGACGGTAAGCCGACCCTTGAAATCGGGCTGAAGTATTACGCAGGGCGTCCTGTGATCGAGCGCATCGACCGCGTGTCGAAGCCGGGTCTGCGTATTTACAAGGGCGCTGATGATATTCCGCGTGTGATGAATGGCCTTGGGGTAGCGATTGTATCGACGCCCAAAGGTGTGATGACCGACCGCAAAGCCCGCGCCAGCAACACCGGCGGCGAAGTGCTCTGCATCGTCGCGTAAGGGGTAACTATGTCCCGCGTTGCAAAGAATCCAATTGTTCTGCCCCAGGGCGTCGAAGTTGCCTTGAGCGCGGAAGTGATCTCCGTCAAGGGGCCGTTGGGAGCGATTACTTTTGCTGCCAACCCGGCTGTGACGGTCGAGAAGCAAGACGGCGCGCTGGTGTGCAAGGCCGTCGAAGGTGCCGCTAACGCCGATGCGCTGTCCGGCACGGTGCGCGCCATCGTCGCTAATATGGTGGCCGGAGTTAGCAAGGGTTTCGAGCGCAGGCTCAACCTTGTTGGCGTTGGTTATCGAGCTGCGGCTGCCGGCGATGTGCTCAATCTGACTCTGGGTTTTTCCCATCCGGTCGCGCACAAGATGCCTGCCGGGGTCAAGTGCGAGACGCCAAGTCAGACCGAGATCGTGATCAAGGGTGTGGACAAGCAACAAGTCGGTCAGGTGGCGGCTGAAATCCGCGCCTATCGCAAGCCGGAGCCTTACAAGGGCAAGGGTGTGCGTTATTCCGACGAAGTGATTGTCCTCAAGGAAACGAAGAAGAAGTAAGGGTCGATAAATGATTGCCAAGAACCAGGCGCGGTTGCGCAGAGCCCGTAAAACCCGGGCCAAGATTGCCGAACTGAAAGTATTGCGCTTGTCGGTGCATCGCACTAACAGCCACATCTATGCCCAGGTGTTTTCATCCTGTGGTTCAAAAGTGTTGGCGTCGGCGTCCTCGTTGGAGCCTGAAGTGCGCAAGGAACTCACCAACGGTGGAAACACCGCTGCCGCAACGGTGGTCGGTAAGTTGATCGCCGAGCGTGCCAAGACAGCTGGAATCGAGCAAGTTGCGTTCGATCGCGGCGGCTTCCAGTACCACGGGCGTGTTAAAGCGCTGGCTGAAGCTGCGCGTGAAGCTGGTCTGAAGTTCTGATCAGCCCGAAAACGGATTGGAGTAAGTAATGGCTAAACCTCAAGGTAGGAAACCGCAGCAAGCCGAAAAGCCTGACGACGGCATGCGCGAGAAGATGATATCGATCAACCGCGTCACGAAAGTGGTGAAGGGCGGTCGTATCCTCGGTTTTGCAGCGCTGACTGTTGTTGGTGACGGTGATGGACGCGTCGGCATGGGCAAGGGCAAGTCCCGCGAAGTGCCGGTGGCGGTTCAGAAGGCTATGGAAGAAGCCCGTCGCAAGATGGTCAAGATCAGCCTCAAGAGCGGTACCTTGCACCACACTGTTTTCGGTCGGCACGGCGCGTCGGTGGTGATGATGCAACCGGCTCCCGAAGGTACGGGGGTTATCGCCGGCGGCGCCATGCGCGCGGTCTTCGAAGTGATGGGAATGACCAACGTGGTGGCCAAGGCACACGGTTCGACCAATCCTTACAACATCGTTCGCGCCACGATCAATGGCCTGCAGGCGATGAACACACCGTCTGAAATCGCGGCCAAACGCGGCAAGTCGGTCGAAGAGCTCCTGGGGTAAGTCATGGCTGACAAGAAAATCAAGGTAACGCTCGTCAAGAGCCTCATCGGCACCAAGCAGTCGCACCGTGCGACGGTTCGTGGTTTGGGCCTGCGCCGTCTGAACAGCAGCTCGGAGTTGGAAGACACCCCGGCGGTTCGCGGAATGATTAACAAGGTTTCATACCTTCTGAAATGTGAGGGCTAAGATGAAACTCAATACGATTCAGCCTGCTGACGGTTCAACGCATGCCAAGCGTCGCGTTGGTCGCGGCATTGGCTCCGGCCTGGGCAAGACCTGCGGCCGTGGGCACAAAGGTCAGAAGTCGCGCGCCGGCGGTTTCCACAAAGTCGGTTTCGAAGGCGGTCAGATGCCTTTGCAGCGTCGTTTGCCGAAACGTGGTTTCGTTTCGCTGACCAACGCGCGCAACGTCGAAGTCCGTCTTTCCGAAATCAACGATCTGCCAGTCGACGAAATCGATCTGCTGACGCTGATTCAGGCCAATCTGGTTTCGCAGCACGCGCTGTCGGCCAAGGTGGTCCTGTCGGGCGAGATTACGCGCAAGGTGACCCTCAAGGGGGTTGGTGCCACCAAGGGTGCCAAGGCTGCGATTGAAGCAGCCGGTGGCAGCGTTGCTTAATTACGATTCGAAGACGGTGACGTTTTTTGGCAACTAATCCAGGTCAAGTCAGCAAGGGCGGAAAGTACGGCGATCTCAAGCGCCGGCTTCTGTTCCTGCTCGGCGCGTTGATTGTTTATCGCATCGGGACGCATATCCCGGTTCCGGGAATCGATCCGCAGGTTCTGAGCGATCTGTTCAGCAAGCAGCAGGGCGGCATCCTGGGAATGTTCAATATGTTCTCGGGTGGCGCACTCAAGCGCTTTACGATCTTCGCGCTCGGCATCATGCCGTATATCTCGTCGTCGATCATCATGCAGTTGATGACGCACGCCAGTCCGCAACTTGAGGCGCTCAAGAAGGAAGGCGAAGCCGGTCGGCGCAAGATCACGCAATACACGCGTTACGGCACGGTGCTGCTCGCTTTGTTCCAGGGCATCGGTATCGCGATTGCGGTTGAGTCGCAACCTGGACTGGTTCCCGATCCGGGAATGATGTTCCGCTTCGTGACGGTGACGACTCTACTGACCGGGACGATGTTCCTGATGTGGCTCGGTGAGCAGATTACCGAGCGTGGCTTGGGCAACGGGATCTCGATCATTATTTTCTCGGGTATCGCGGCGGGATTGCCGAATGCGATCGCCGGTTTGTTGGAATTGGTCCGCACCGGTGCCATGCATCCGATTTCGGCGCTGTTCATCACCGTCTTGGTTGGCTTGGTCACGGCTTTCGTGGTGTTCGTCGAACGTGGTCAGCGCAAGATCCTGGTCAATTACGCGAAGCGTCAGGTCGGCAACAAGATTTACGGCGGGCAGAGTTCGCACCTGCCTTTGAAGTTGAATATGTCGGGGGTGATCCCGCCAATCTTCGCGTCGTCGATCATTCTGTTCCCGGCAACGATCGCTGGCTGGTTCAGTTCGAGTGATTCGATGCGTTGGCTCAAGGACATCGCCGGCGCCCTGTCTCCCGGGCAACCGATCTACGTGATGCTGTACGCTGCGGCGATCATTTTCTTCTGCTTCTTCTATACCGCGCTGGTTTTCAATTCGAAGGAAACCGCGGACAACCTCAAGAAGAGCGGCGCGTTCGTTCCGGGGATCCGTCCGGGCGAGCAGACCGCACGCTACATCGACAAGATTCTGATGCGGCTGACGCTGGTTGGCGCAGGCTACATCACCATCGTCTGTCTGTTGCCCGAGTTCCTGATCCTCAAGTGGAACGTTCCGTTCTACTTCGGCGGAACCTCGCTGTTGATTATCGTCGTCGTGACTATGGATTTTATGACTCAAGTTCAGGCTTATGCCATGTCGCACCAGTACGAGGGACTTTTGAAGAAAGCAAACTTCAAGGGTTCCGGATTTACGGCTAAATAGGATGGCAAAGGAAGACTTGATTGAAATGCAGGGCGAGGTCGTCGAGAACCTGCCCAATGCAACGTTCAGGGTGAAGCTCGAAAACGGTCACGTGGTACTTGGCTTCATTTCCGGAAAAATGCGCATGCACTACATCCGTATTCTCCCGGGAGACAAGGTGACGGTTCAACTCACCCCGTATGACCTGAGTCGTGCGCGGATCGTTTTCCGCGCCAAATAAAGAATCTCTACGTAGTAAATGCAATTCGGCAAGAGGCTGGCTGCGCCCGATGCCGGGAAATTAGGAGTTATCCATGAAAGTGCTGGCATCTGTAAAGAAGATCTGCCGCAACTGTAAAATCATTCGACGCCACGGCATTGTGCGTGTGATCTGTACCGATCCGCGTCACAAGCAGCGTCAGGGCTGATCGACCAGGATTCGCTTCGGCGAATGACCAGTCGGTTGATGAATTAATTGTAAGTTTCGAATATTTGGGGTGAATCGATGGCCCGCATCGCAGGGGTAAATATACCCAACCACCAGCACGCCGAGATCGCGCTAACCGCGATTTACGGCATTGGTCGCAGCCGCGCACAAAAAATTTGTGATGCTGTCGGGGTTGTACGTTCCACGAAAATGAAAGACCTGACGGAAGCCGAGATGGATCGTTTGCGCGATCAAGTCGGTAAGTTCACCGTCGAGGGCGATCTGCGTCGTGAAGTGACAATGAGCATCAAACGTCTGATGGACCTCGGATGCTATCGTGGTCTTCGTCATCGCAAGGGCTTGCCTTGTCGTGGTCAGCGTACGCGCACCAATGCGCGCACACGCAAAGGTCCGCGCAAAGCCATTGCTGGCAAGAAATAAGGGGACCTGATCATGGCCAAACCTGCGACGAAAGTCCGCAAGAAAGTCAAGAAGAACGTGGCTGAGGGCATTGCCCACATTCACGCTTCGTTCAATAACACCATCATTACGATCACCGACCGTCAGGGTAACGCCTTGTCGTGGGCAACTTCGGGTGGAGCCGGTTTCAAGGGCTCGCGCAAAAGCACCCCGTTTGCCGCGCAAGTTGCTGCTGAGGCCGCTGGCAAGATGGCCGTTGAATGCGGTGTCAAGAATCTGGAAGTTCGCATCAAGGGACCTGGTCCCGGCCGCGAGTCTTCGGTTCGCGCATTGAACGCGCTCGGGATGAAAATCACGTCGATCACTGACGTAACACCGATTCCGCACAACGGCTGCCGTCCGCCTAAAAAGCGTCGGATTTAAGGAGAAAGAAAAGTGGCTCGTAATCTCGATCCGAAGTGCCGTCAGTGCCGCCGCGAAGGCGAAAAGTTGTTCCTCAAGGGTGAAAAGTGCTTTACCGACAAGTGTGCCATCGAGCGTCGCTCGTATGCGCCGGGTCAGCACGGCCAGAAGTCCGGACAGCGCTTGTCCGACTATGGTGTGCACCTGCGTGAGAAGCAGAAGATCCGTCGCATCTACGGCGTGCTCGAAGGTCAATTCCGCAAGGTTTACAAGGAAGCTGACCGTCGCAAGGGCGTGACCGGCGAAGTTCTGCTGCAATTGCTTGAATCGCGTCTGGACACGGTTGTCCACCGCATGGGTTTTGCCGCCTCGCGTTCCGAGTCGCGCCAACTTACGCGCCACAACGGTGTGATGGTCAATGGACGTCGCGTGAATATTCCGTCGTTCCAGGTCAAGCCGGGTGATGTCGTGGAAGTCGCCGAAAAGGCGAAGAGTCAATTGCGCGTCAAGGCTTCGCTTGCCGCCGCCGAATCGCGTGGTTTCCCGGAGTGGGTTCAAGTGGATGCCAAGGAAGCCAAGGGTACCTACAAGGCTCGTCCGGAGCGCAGCGAATTGTCGTCGACGATCAACGAAAGCCTCGTCATCGAACTTTATTCGAAGTAAGCGCGGCTCCGCTTGGCAGAATCAGGCAAAGGACAAGACATGCATAGCAGTGGACTATTGAAACCGCGAATCATTGATGTACAGAGTTTGTCGCCAGTGCACGCCAAGGTCGTGATGGAGCCCTTTGAACGGGGTTACGGTCACACTTTGGGCAATGCACTGCGCCGCATCCTTCTTTCGTCAATGCCGGGTTGTGCCGCCACCGAGGTGAGCATAGACGGCGTACTTCACGAATACTCGACGATCGATGGGGTGCAGGAGGATGTCGTCGATATCCTTTTGAACCTCAAAGGCGTTGTGTTCAAGCTGCACAATCGTGAAGAAGCCGTTCTGCAATTGAGCAAGGAAGGCGAAGGCGTGGTTCGCGCCGGCGATATCGTGGTTTCTCACGATATCGAGATCATTAACCCGGATCACGTGATCGCCCATATCTCGGCTGGTGGCAAGCTGGCCATGGAGCTCAAGGTCGAGAAGGCACGCGGCTATGTTCCGGGCAATCTTCGCCAACTCGCCGACGGTAGCAAGAGCATCGGTAAATTGGTTCTTGATGCATCGTTTAGTCCGGTTCGGCGGGTCAGCTATTTCGTTGAGAGTGCGCGTGTTGAACAGCGTACCGATCTGGATAAGCTGATCATGGAGATTGAGACCAACGGGGTGATCGAGCCGGAAGAAGCGATTCGTACCGCGGCGCGCATCCTGATGGAACAGCTGTCGGTGTTCGCCGACCTGGAAGGGACGGCGTTGCCGGTCGAGCACATGAAGTCGGTTCAGGTCGATCCGCTGCTGTTGCGTCCGGTCGATGACTTGGAGTTGACGGTACGTTCGGCGAACTGCCTCAAGGCTGAGAACATCTACTACATCGGCGATCTGATTCAGCGCACCGAAAACGAACTGCTCAAGACCCCGAATCTCGGCCGCAAGTCGCTCAATGAAATCAAGGAAGTGCTGGCCGCGCGTGGCCTGACGCTGGGTATGAAGCTCGAGAACTGGCCGCCGGCCGGGCTTGATAAATAAGCTGCCCGGACAAGAATAGGAAGGAATAGATATGCGTCACCGTTTAGGTCTCCGTAAACTCAATCGCACCAGTTCGCACCGTTTGGCGATGCTGCGCAACATGACCGTTTCGCTGCTTCGCCACGAGACGATCAAGACGACCTTGCCGAAAGCCAAGGAATTGCGTCGCGTCGTCGAGCCGATCATCACGCTGGGCAAGAAGCCGAGCTTGGCCAATCGCCGTCTGGCGTTCGACCGGCTGCGTGATCGTGAAATCGTCGTCAAGCTGTTCGACGAAATCGGACCGCGTTATGCCGCGCGTAACGGGGGTTACCTGCGTATCCTCAAGTGTGGTTTCCGCAATGGTGACAACGCACCGATGGCTTTTGTCGAGCTGCTCGATCAGCCGGAAGTCGCTGTCGAGGTCGAAGCCGAAGCCGCGTAAGCTACGCGTTCTCGTTGCACAAGAAAAGCCAGGCTTCGTCGCCTGGCTTTTTCTATTTGGATAGCTCGCTGGCTTTCAACGCGCTCATCAACTGGTCCTGTTGATCCTCTTCCTGCTGTTGCAGCGCCCACATCTGCGCATAGCGGCCCTTGCCTTCGAGCAGCGTCGCGTGCGCGCCGCGTTCGACGATGCGTCCGCCATCCATCACCAGAATCTCATCGGCGTTCATGATGGTCGATAGCCGGTGGGCAATGACCAAGGTGGTCCGGCCCCGCGCCGCGTTGTCGAGACTGGCCTGGATCGCCTTTTCGGTTTTCGAGTCGAGCGCCGACGTCGCCTCGTCGAAAATCAGCAGCGGTGGGTTCTTGAGCAGCGCACGCGCGATGGCGACGCGCTGCTTCTCGCCGCCGGAGAGCTTGAGCCCGCGTTCGCCGACGCGCGTCTCATAGCCGTCGGGCAGAAGCTCGATGAATTCTGCGAGTTGCGCCGCTTGCGCTGCCGCCAGCACCTCTTCGTGAGTCGCGTCGGGGCGACCGTACTGGATGTTGTAATAGATGCTGTCGTTGAACAGCACGGTATCCTGCGGAACGATGGCGACCGCGGCGCGCAGGCTCGCTTGCGTGATCTGCCGCAAATCGTGGCCATTGATGCTGATCCGGCCGCGGTCGATGTCGTAGAAGCGATAGAGCAGGCGCGCCAGCGTCGACTTCCCCGAGCCTGACTCGCCGACGACGGCAACGGTATGTCCGGCGGGAATCGAAAAGTCCACGCCGAACAGGATCTGGCGTTTCGGCTCGTAGGAGAACTCGACTGATTCGAAGCGCACCTCGAGCGAATTGCCGCCCAAAGTACAGGCATCCGGGGCGTCGGCAATTTCGCGATGAACCGCCAGCAATTCGAACATTCGCTCGATGTCGGCGAGCGACTGGCGGATCTCGCGGTAGACCACGCCGAGAAAGCTCAGCGGCATGTAGAGTTGGATCAGAAAGGCGTTGACCAGCACCAGGTCGCCGATCGTCATCCGTCCGTCGACAACGCCGGCTGCGGCGCGCCACATCATCGCCGTGACGCCCAGTGCGATGATCAGCTGCTGACCGAGGTTGAGCCACGACAAGGAGATCTGGCTGCGCGTCGCGGCGTCCTCCCAGCGGCGCATGTGGGAATCGTAGCGCGCTGCCTCGTACTCTTCGTTGTTGAAGTACTTGACCGTCTCGTAGTTGAGCAAACTGTCGATGGCCTGCGAGTTGGCCGCCGAGTCGGTATCGTTGACCAGCCGCCGCAGGCCGATGCGCCAGTGGCTGACCTTGATCGTGAACACGATGTAGGCCGACAACGAGAGCAGCGTGATGAGCACAAAGCCGCCGTCGTACTTGACGAACAGAATGCTCAGCACCAGCGTGATCTCGACCAGCGTCGGCAGAATCGAGTACAGCGTGTAGCTGATCAGACTGGAGATCGAGCGGCTGCCGCGCTCGATGTCGCGTGAAACGCCGCCGGTCTGGCGCTCAAGATGAAAGCGCAACGACAGCGCGTGCAGATGGCGAAAAACCTCGAGCGCGATACGGCGTACCGCCTGCTGCGTGACGCGAGCGAAAATGATCTCGCGCAGTTCGGTGAACAATGAGTTTGAAAAGCGCAGCGCGCCGTAGAGCGCCAGCAGTAGAACCGGCAAGGCGAGCGCCGGCGTAGCGCCGGTCAGATCGTCGATCATCGACTTGAAGACGATAGGGACGGCGACATTGGCGAGCTTCGCCGTGATCAGGCACGATAAGGCGAGCAGTACGCGCCACTTGTACTGCCACAGGTAGGGGGCAAGACTGCTGAGCGTCCGCCAGACATGCGGCGCGGGCCGCAAAGGCGATGGGCTTCGGGAAGAACGGCGCATGTTTGTAGCGTCCCAAGATGGTTACCGACGAGTATGCCGCTTTGTCGCGCGCGCACCCAGAAAAAAGTGTCATCGGACGCGCGCGAGCCGATTGCTCGGCGGATCAAGCACTCGCCGTCGAACGAAGGCAACAAATTGTTGACCAAGGCGTAGTCATCCACCGATGATCTGGCCGGTGCCGGAGCGAGTCATGGCTCTGGCTTTGCGCCGCGCCGGCCCTCTCGACATTTCCAAGGAACGAGCTTCAACCATGAGCGAACACATCGCCGTCCTGCCCGACAAACAACCTGCGTTGCGCGTCATGCCGATGCCTGCTGACGCCAATCAATACGGCGACATTTTCGGTGGCTGGATCATGTCGCAAGTCGATATCGCCGGCGCGACCGTCGCCATGGTCCGCGCGCGTGGCCGGGTGGCGACGGTGGCGGTCGATTCCTTCGTCTTCAACCAGCCTGTTTCGGTCGGCGACGTCGTGAGCTTCTTTGCCGAAGTCATCGCTTCGGGCCGGACCTCGATCAAGGTCAACGTCGAGGTCTTTGCCGAGCGCAATCCGGAGCAGCCATTTACCGTCAAAGTCACCGAAGCGACGCTGAGCTATGTGGCGATAAACCAACAGGGCGCCAAGCGCGAACTGCCGAGTCAAAAAGAGTAGACCGTTTTCCCGACCGGCACTTTAGAATCGTGCCGGTTATCCGTAGGCCAGGGGATTCTCTCTCGCGCCAAGACAATAAGCACTTCAGAAGAGGGTGGTGATGGCGCGAAATAATTCGACGAAGTTGTTTCCGATAGTGCTGCTCGCTATCAGCGGCGCGGCCAGCGCCTCCGGTTTTCAGCTGATGGAGCAGAACGCCAGCGGCATCGGCAACGCCTACGCCGGTTCGGCTGCGGCGACCGATAACGCCAGTACCGTTTATTTCAATCCAGCGGGAATGACGCAACTGCAGGATCGCGAAGTCTCTGCCGGTGTTGCGGCGCCAGGCCCCAGTTTTAGGTTTCGCGATCAGGGGTCGCGCGTCGGCGTCTTCAATTCGGCTGGCGACGGCGGCGACGCCGGCGGCTGGGCGTTGGTTCCGAACGGTTACCTGTCGTTGGCGCTCAACCAGGACCTCTACGTCGGGGTCGGCTTTGGCGCACCGTTTGGTCTGAAGACCGAATACGACAACCGGTGGGTCGGCGCTGCGCAGTCGACGATGTTCGAGGTCAAGACCTACAACGTCAATCCGTCGATCGCGTATCGCCTCAATGACCAGGTTTCGCTTGGCGCCGGCGCCAATTGGCAGCGCCTCGAAGCGAATTACGAACGCCAGGCTGCGGTCACGCCTGCGGGGTCGGTGACGCCGATCAAACTGGATCTGAATGACGACGCCTGGGGCTGGAATGTCGGCGCCTTATTCACGCTGTCGCCGGCGACCAAGGTCGGCGTGTCGTACCGTTCAGCGATCCAGTATCACACCAGCGGGACGCTCAAGGTCAATGGCGGCGGAGCGGGGACCGTCGGCGCCAGCGCCGATATCAAGATGCCCGACACCCTCATCATGAGCGTTGCGCAAAAACTCAGCGAGCAATGGGAAATGCTCGGCGACGTGTCGTGGACCGGCTGGAGTTCGATCCCGAAAGTCGACATCATGCGCAGTACGGGAACTCTGGCGCAGACTCTCGACACCGAGTTTCGCGATACCTGGCGCGTTGCGCTGGGTGGCAATTACCAATACAACAGTGCCTGGAAGCTCAAGTTCGGCGTCGCTTACGACCAGACGCCGGTCAAGGGCGCCAGCACGCGACTGGTATCGCTGCCCGACAACGACCGCATCTGGCTGTCCTTCGGCAGCCAATGGGCCGTCGACAAGGCTGCCAAGCTCGATCTGGGCGTGAGCTACATCTTCATCAAGGATAGTCGGGTCGATAATAACCAGAGCGCGGCGGGGCGCGGCACCGTTAGCGGCGAATACACCGGCAATATCTGGGTTCTTGGCGGACAGTACTCGCTGGCCTTTTGATGTGCAAAGTGCTCGGTGCGAGCGTTTTGCGGATCTTTGGCAGCTTCATTTCGCAGCAAGGGCAAAGCGCGCTGGAGTGTCTGGCATAATACGGCCCAGACCCTATGACGCAGGCGACCGATGGATTTTGATCTACTGGCCAATTTGACTTGGCGCGAGACGCTGATCGCGATTGTTGCGTTGCTCGTGCTTTATGTTGTCGTCGTTTTTCTGCGCCTGCGTCGCATCAAGCAGGGGAAAATGGATCTGAGCGTCCCCGAGCAGTTGGCGGCCAAGTCGGCGTTGGCGGCCTACGCCGCCGAGCAGTCGCCGCCGGACGCCGCACCGCCTGCCGCGGCTCCGGAGTTGCTCTCGGCGCCGTCCGAATTCGCCTTCCCCTGGAACGAGCCGCCAGAGGAAATTCCCGGCCAGCAGCGGATCGATGCGCTGGAGCGCGAAGTGACGCAACTGCGCAAGGAAGTCGGCAGTTTGCGTGCCGAAGTGCTGGTGTTGCGCGAGGAGCAGCGGCGCGAGCAGACGCAGGCTCAGGTCACCCAGAATGTCTCGCCGCTCTACAGCGATGCAATGCAGATGGCGATCCAGGGGTATGATGCCCTGAGCATTTCAGAGCACTGCGGCATCGCGCGCGCCGAGGCCGAGCTGGTGGTCGCGCTGGTGCGCAATCGCAACGACGCAAATTGACAGTACAGGCAGGGGAACCCCATGGCGACAAACCAGAACAACAACGACGCCGCAGCCGACCCATCCGAGATCAAGCGCAAGCTGGCCTGGCGGATGGGCGTTGCCGGTTTGATGATCATCGGCCTGCTCGGCGCGCTGGCGCTCTTCGATCGTCTGAGTACGCCGAGCGAGCCCGAACCGAGCGCGCCGCAATTTACCGAGCCGGTGCCGGTGGCCAAGAAGATGATCACCCAGCCGGTGACGCCGGCCGAGCCCGTGCCCGAAGCGGCGAAGGCGGCGGGCAAGGAAGCCTCGGTGCCCGAATCGAGCGCGCCGCCGGTCGACAAGTCGGCGCCGCGCGCTGAGCCGCCGCCGCGTCCTGCGGTCGCCGCGCAACCGGCCTTGCCGCGCGCTGCGCAGCCGGCTGGCCAAGCCCGTCCTGCGGCAAGCCAATCCAGACCGGCCGCCGCAGCTACGACGGCCAGTGTTCCATCCCCGCGTAGCGAGTCGCCGGTCGCCGCCGCGCCGCCGGCGCCGCCGCGCTTGTTCTCGGGCTATGCCTTGCAGGCCGGGGTCTTCTCCGATCCGCGCCGCGCCGAAGAGCTCAACGCCAGGCTGATTCTCGAAGGCATCCCGTCGTCGATCGAGGCGCGGGTGCAGGTCGGCCCGTTCAAGAGTCGCGCCGAGGCCGAAGAAGTTCGCCAGAAAATGAAGGCGATGGGGATCGACTCGGTGATGCTGCCGCCGCCCAAGGCCAAGCGCTAGCCGGTGGCTGCCGGCAGCTTGCGCAGCCTTCTGGCGAACACTGCCATCTCCTTGGCCGCCTGGACGTCGCCGCGGGTCTGCGCAGCAACGATCCCTTGCTCGTAAGCGGCGAGCGCCGCTGGCACTTCGCCGCTGTCAGCGAGCGCCTTGCCCAGCAGCTTCCACGCCGCCGAATACTTTGGATCGCGTTCGACTGCGGCGCGAAAATACCCGGCCGCTCGCGCCGGATCGCCGGCCTTGAGCCACTCGTTGCCGAGTGAATAGCGCAGCAGCGCGCCGTCGCGCGGCCCGCCGAGCATTTTCTCCAGCGTGGCGATGATTGGTTGAGTCATTGAGGTTTCCGACAAGAACGATCGCCACAAAGAGCTCGCCGTTCACTACGAGAAGCAATAAAGATTCTGCTTTCGTCGTGTTCGTCGTGTCCGTTGTGGTTCAATTGTATTTTTCAACTTGATGAGACAGCGCGATGAGCAAAACGATCATTTCCTCGGCCAAGGCGCCGGCCGCTATCGGTACCTACTCGCAGGCCGTCCGCGTCGGCGATACCGTCTATCTCTCGGGTCAGCTCGGCCTTGATCCGGCGACCATGCAGCTGGTCGACGGCATCGACGCGCAGGTGATCCGCGTTTTCGAGAATCTCAAGGCGGTGGTCGATGCGGCCGGCGGTTCGCTCGCCGACGTCGTCAAGCTCAACGTCTATCTCACCGACCTTGCCAACTTCGCCAAGGTTAACGAAGCGATGGCCACTTATTTTTCCGAGCCCTTTCCGGCGCGTGCCGCGGTCGGCGTCGCGGCGTTGCCGCGCGGCGGACTGGTCGAGGCCGACGGCGTCATGGTGCTGACCCAATAGCGATGCCCGCTGCCGACGAGATTGTCGCGCCGCCGGCGATTGCCGCCCGGCTGCGCAAGCTGGGCCTGACGCGTGGCGACGATCTCGTGCTGCATCTGCCGATCCGTTACGAGGACGAGACGCTGGTCACGCCGATCGCCGACGCGGTCGGCGGCGTTGCGCTGCAGGTCGAAGGCGAGGTGCTCGACGTCTCGGTGCAGTACCGCCCGCGTCGCCAACTGGTGGCGCGGGTCAGCGACGCGAGTGGCGAGCTGGTGTTGCGCTTCCTCAATTTCTACGGCAGCCAGTTGAAGCAGCTCGAGAAGGCGCGCGACGAGGGGCGAAAACTGCGTATCTTCGGCGAAATCCGCAACGGCTTTCTCGGCGCCGAAATGGTCCACCCGCGCTACCGCGTCGTCGCCAGCGACGAGACGTTGGCGCAATCGCTGACGCCGGTCTATCCGACCACCGCGGGGATTTCGCAGAACGCGCTGCGCAAACTGATCCGGCCGGCGCTGGCCAACGCCGACCTCTGCGAACTGCTCGACCGCGAGTGGTGCCGCGACCACGATCTGCCGCCGTTCGCCGAAGCCGTACAGCTGCTGCACGCGCCGCCGCCCGGCGCCCCCGAAGCGGCGCTGCAGCTGCGTACGCACCCGGCCTGGCGGCGGATAAAATTCGACGAGGTGCTGGCGCAGCAGCTCTCGTTGCGCAGCGCCTACCTCGCGCGTCGGCAGAAGGGCGCGCCGCGGCTCAAGGCCCGCGGCAAACTCGCCGGACAACTGCTGGCCTCGTTGCCCTTCGGTTTGACCGGTGCGCAGCAGCGCGTGCGCGCCGAGCTCGCCGCCGACCTGGCGCAGCCGTATCCGATGCAGCGCCTGCTGCAGGGCGACGTCGGCAGCGGCAAGACGATCGTCGCCGCGCTCGCCGCGTGTCAGGCGATCGAGGCCGGTTGGCAGGCGGCGTTCATGGCGCCGACCGAAATTCTCGCCGAGCAGCACTACCTCAAGCTGCGCGCCTGGCTAGAGCCGCTCGGCGTAAAGGTCGCCTGGCTTTCGGGCAGCCTCAAGAAGGCCGCCAAGAAAGCGATGCTGGCGCAGGCGGCGAGCAGCGCACAACTGATCGTCGGCACGCATGCGCTGATTCAGGAAGGCGTCGATTTCGCGCGCCTGGGCCTCGCGATCGTCGACGAGCAGCATCGCTTCGGCGTCGCGCAGCGGCTCGAACTGCGCCGCAAGGGAGGCAATCCGCACCAGCTCATGATGTCGGCGACGCCGATCCCGCGCACGCTGGCGATGAGCTATTACGCCGACCTCGACGTTTCGGTGCTCGACGAACTGCCGCCGGGCCGCCAGCCGATCACCACCAAACTGGTCTCCGATGCGCGGCGCGACGAGGTCATCGCGCGCGTGCGCGGCGCCGTCGCCAGCGGCCGCCAGGCCTACTGGGTCTGCCCGCTGATCGAGGAATCGGAAACGCTGCAGTTGCAGACCGCGATCGATACGCACGCCGCGCTCTGCGCAGAACTCGACGAACTGCGCATCGGCCTGGTGCACGGGCGTCTCAAATCCGACGAGAAGGCGGCGGCGATGGCCGCTTTCGCTGCCGGTGAAATCGACGTGCTGGTCGCCACGACGGTGATCGAAGTCGGCGTCGACGTGCCCAACGCCAGTCTGATGGTGATCGAGCACGCCGAGCGTTTCGGTCTCTCGCAGTTGCATCAGCTGCGCGGCCGCGTCGGGCGCGGCGTCCATGATTCGGTGTGCGTGCTGCTCTTTGCGCGGCCGCTCTCGGAGACGGCGCGCGCGCGGCTCAAGATCATCTTTGAAAACACCGACGGTTTCGAGATCGCTCGCCAGGACCTGCAGCTGCGCGGCCCCGGCGAGTTCGTCGGCAGCCGCCAGTCGGGCGTCCCGCTGCTGCGCTACGCCGACCTCGAACTTGACGCCGACCTCGTCGAGCTGGCGCGTGCGATGGCCGAGCAGCTGTTGCGCGACGATCCGGCGTGCGCCAGGCGACACTTGGCGCGCTGGCTCGGCAGCCGTGAAGAGCTGCTCAAGGCCTGAGCCGGCAGGACGCGATGTCCCTGGTCAAGTGGCCTTGCGGTCCCACTCGACCGATTGCGCGGCCTGGCCGCCGGCGACCGAATAGAGCACCTTGGTATTGCGCGTCTTGAGAAAATCGTCGAGCGATTCGCCGCGCATCGCGGCATAGATGTGCAGGTTGGAGACGCCGACCGTCGCCCCCAGCTTTTCGAGCAGGAAGAAGATCACGCCGTAATGGATCATCGCGCGCCAGTCGCGCCGGCGGATCAGATCCTTCTCCTGTTCGGACAGCCCGGCCACGGCGAAGGCGCTTTCGGGATCGTCGAGAAAGGCTTGGCGCTGCGCCGGGACGATCATTTGATGCAGGAACTTGTTGACGCGATAGGCCTTGACGCTCATCGCGTGCGTGAACGGATAGGTACCGGTGAGCTTTTCCGCGCCGCGCAGCTGCTCGGCCATGCGCTCGCGATGCCGCTCATTGACCGCGCCGGGCACCGGCAGCGACTCGTTCTCGAGAACCAGCGTGCCGATGTTGGCCATCGACGGCAGATACGACGAACTGTGGATCTTCCTGACGTTGGCCGACAAGGCGCCGCGCATGATCAGCCACATGATCACCTCGGCGCCTTCGAGGCCGCCGAGCGTTGCGTATTCGGCGTGCGTCATCTCGGCCAGGCGCGCCGGATCGCGCGCGATCAGTTCAAGGAATTGTTCATCCCACGCGGTGTTGTTGAAGCCCGCGCGTTCGCCATGGACCTGGTGCGACAGGCCGCCGGTGGCGACCACCGCGACGCGCAGGTCGGCCGGATAGCTTTCGATCGCGCAGCGCAGCGCCTGGCCGAGCTTGAAGCAACGCGCCGCGCTCGGAATCGGGAACTGCAGCACGCCGACCTGCAGCGGAACGATGGTCGTCGGCCACTCGTCGCCCTGCCTTTCGAGCAGCACCGACATCGGCGAGAAGAAACCGTGATCGAGCGGCTTGTCCTGGAAGAACGACATGTCGAACTCGTCGCTCATCAGGCTCACGGCGATGTGCTGCGCGAGCTCCGGATTGCCCGGAACCGGCGGCAGCGCGCGCGCGCCGCCGCCCTCGTCGGCGACCGCATACTGCTCGCCGATGCCGAGCGCGAAGGTCGAGTAGTGGTCGAAGAAGAACGAGGTGACGTGGTCGTTGAAGATATAGACCAGCGCGTCGGGCCGGTTTTGCGCAAACCACTCGCGAACCGGCGCGAAGCTCCTGAAGATCGGCGCCCACGCCGGGTCGTCCTGCTTGTGGGTGTCGTAGGCGAAACCGATGGTCGGCGTATGCGAGACGGCGACCCCGCCAATGATCTTGGCCATTCTGCTCCTTGGAAAAGTGGGAAAGCCCCGACAAGGGTTCAGGCGCCCAGGCCGTAGGGCGCCGGCGTCATATTGACGATGCGCCGGAAGAGGGTCTCGTACTCGCCCTCGGCGCCGGAAAAGGGGTCGAAATTGGCCGAGAACTCAGTGTCGAGCGCCTGCCAGTCGGCCTCGGAGAGCGCTTCGCGCGCCAGCGGCAGCAATTCGCCCTCTTCGAGGTTGAGGTGCTGCCAGTTGAAATCGAGGTAGTGCTGGAGCAGCGCGTCGAACGCCGCGAAGCCGCTGGCCTCGAAGCTCTGGTAGTGGATCAGCGCCTGCAGCAGTTCGCCGGTCATGCGGGTGCCGTCGCGGTGCTGCGCTTCGAGCTGATCGATCAGCGCCGACGCCTTGGCCGAACGAGCGCGCAGCAGCGGGAAGAAATAGTCGTCTTCCTTGGGGTGATGGACCTTTTCCGGCACCTGCGTGATGTAATCGACCATCGCCGCGAGCAGACGGAAGTCGGGCTGCAGCTTGCCGCTGCGGATCTCGCCGACGACGAAGCGCAAGGCCTGCAGCACCGAGGCCAGCGCGCGGTGTTCGTCGTGAATGATGTCGATCGTCTTCATGGTGACTTCCTTTTCGCGGTTAGTGCACGCCGACGCCGAGCCAGTTGTCGAGCCGGCTGCGGTCACGGCGCAAGGCATCGCTAGCGCCCGAATAGACCACGCGGCCGCGCTCGAGCACGACCGCCTGCTGCGTCAGCGGCAGGATCTGGTGCGCGTGCTGTTCGACCAGGATCACCGCCATGTCGCCGGTGGCGACCATGCGCCCGATGATGCGCAGCAGGTCCTGGACGATCAGCGGGGCGAGCCCTTCGAGCGGCTCGTCGAGCAGCAGCAGTCTGGGGTTGAGCATCAGCGCGCGGGCGATCGCCAGCATCTGCTGCTCGCCGCCCGAGAGCTGGTTGCCCATGTTGGCGCGGCGCTCAAGCAGGCGCGGGAACATCTCGTAGATGCGCTGAAGATGCCACGGTCCGGGCCGCGCGACGACGGAGAGGTTCTCCTCGACGGAGAGCGAGGCGAAGATGTCGCGCTCCTGCGGAACCCAGCCGAGACCCAGCGCGGCGCGACGATGCGAGGCAACGGCGGCGAGATCCTGGCCACAGAAGCGCATGCGCCCGGATTTGAAATGCGTGGCGCCCATCAGCGTCGCGAGCAGCGTCGTTTTGCCCATGCCGTTGCGCCCGAGCAGCGCGAGACTGCCGCCGTCTTCGAGCGAGAAACCGATGTCTTCGAGCACCACCGAGCCAGCGGATCCGCCGTAGCCGGCCCAGACGTTTTCGAGCTTAAGCAGTTCAGCCATCGAGCGCCTCTCCCAGATAGACTTCCTTGACGCGTTTGTCGCGAGCAATTTCGTCCGGCGTGTTTTCGGTCAGCAGCGCGCCATTGACCATCACCGAGATGCGGTCGGCGAAGCGGAAGACGAGGTCCATGTCGTGCTCGATGAGCAGGATGGTGACCTCGCGCGGCAACCGGGCGATGGTCTCGAAGAGTTCGCGGCTCTCGCTGGTCGGGACGCCGGCCGCCGGTTCGTCGAGCAGCAGCACCTGCGGCTTGGCGGCCAGCGCCAGCGCGATCTCGATCAGCCGCTGCTTGCCGTAAGCGAGGTTGCGCGTCTGCTCGTTGGCGACGTCGGCCAGATGCAGGCTGGCGAGCAAGGCCGCCGCCTCATCGACCGCGTCGCGTTGCGCTGCCAGCGGCCGCCACCAATGGCCGCCCAGGCCCAGGCGCTCGCAGACGGCGAGGCTCACCGCTTCGAGCACGGTCATCTCGGCGAACAGGCAGTTGATCTGGAAGGTGCGCACCATGCCGCGCTTGACGCGCTGGTGCTGCGCCAGTTTGGTGACGATCTCGCCCTTGAGCACGACTTCGCCCGAAGTCGGTTCGAGGAATCCGCTCAGCAGGTTGATCAGCGTCGTCTTGCCCGCGCCGTTGGGGCCGATCAGCGCGTGGCGCGCACCCCGCTCGATGTTGAGCGAGACGTCGTTGGTCGCGACGAAGCCGCCGAACTTCTTGACGAGATTACGCGTCTGCAGCACGGCGCTCATGATTTGCCCGCCTTGATCATTTTCTGCGCCAGCCCCATGACGCCGTCGCGCGCGAACAGCACGACCAGCACCAGCACCGCGCCGAGCCAGAACTGCCAGTACTGCGGATTGAGGTCGGAGAGGTAATGGTGCGCGACCATGAAGACCATGGTGCCGATCAGCGCGCCGTAGAGGCGGCCGCTGCCGCCGAGCACCAGCATCAGCATCAGCTCGGCCGAGCGCGGAAACGACAGCACGTCGAGCGAAACGAACTGGGTCGTCTGCGTCAGCAGCGCGCCGGCGATTCCGGCGTACGCCGCGCCGAGCGTATAGACCGCCGTCAGCCGGCCGTTGACCGGCGCGCCGATCGCCGGCATGCGCCTGACATTCTGCTTGATGCCGCGCAGCGACAGGCCGAACGGGCTATTGACGACGCGCCGCGCCAGGCAGAACAGCACGAACAGCACGCCGATGCTGTACCAGTAGGCGGTCTTGCCGTAGAGATCGAAGCCGAACAGCCCGATGACCTGGTGCATCTCGACGCCCTGCAAGCCATCGACGCCGCCGGTGAATTCGGTGAGCTTGTTGGCCGCCTCGTAGAGCATCATCGCCACGCCGAGCGTCACCATCAGCCGCGTCAGGTCGCTGCCGCGCAGCACCAGAAAGCTGGTGATATAGCCGACGATCGCGGCGACCAGCGCGCCGACCGCGAGACCGAGCAACGGATCGCCGTAGCCGTACTTGGCCAGGAAACCGGCGGCGTAGGCGCCGAGGCCGAAGAAAGCGGCGTGGCCGAGCGAGACGATCCCCGCGTAGCCCAGGATCAGGTCGAGCGACAGCGCGAACAGCGCGGTGATCGCCATCTGTGAGAGCAGCGACAGGCTCTTGGGGAAAAGAAAGTAGGCGGCGATCGGCAGCAGCCAGAAGATGAGTTCGGGCGTTTTCCAGGCCGCGGCGCGGCGCAGCGGCGAAAGGTCGGGTGCGGTCGTTGACATGGGTTCTCGCTATTTGGCCGCGCTGCGGCCGAAAAGTCCCTGCGGTCTCGCGATCAGCATTACCACCATCACGACGTAGATGACGAAGGCGCCGGCCTGCGGCAGGTAGTATTTGCCGGCCACGTCGAACAGGCCGAGCATCAGCGAGGCGATCAGCGAGCCCTTGATGTTGCCGCTGCCGCCGACGGCGACGACGATCAGGAAGGAGACGATGTACTTGAGCGGAAAACTCGGATCGAGGCCGAGCATCTCGATTCCCAGCGCGCCGCCCAGGCCGGCGAGCCCCGAACCCAGCGCGAAGGTCAGCGTGAAGATGCGTTCGACGTTGATGCCGAGGCCGCGTGCCGCGCGCGGATTGTCGACCGCCGCGCGCAACTGCGCGCCGAAGCGCGTGCTGCCGACCAGCCATTGCAGGCCGAGCGCCAGCGTGAGGCCAATGACGATCAGGAACAGGCGATAGACGCCGACGTCGAGCCCGGGCAGCTTGATCTGTCCGCGCAGGAAGTCGGGCAGCACGATCGCCTGCTGCTGCGCGCCGAAGAAATAGTGCGCCGCGCTGATCGCCATGAAATTGATGCCGATCGAGAACAGCACCTGGTCGAGGTGCGACGCGCCATAAAGTCGGCGGTAAAGCGTGCGTTCGAGAACGACGCCGGCCAGCGCCGCGACGATCGCGCCGGCCGGCGCCGCGAGCAGGAACGGGACGCCGGCGCGCGCCAGCAGCAGCGCGCAGACGTAACCGCCGAGCATGGCGAAAGCGCCGTGCGCGAGATTGACGAAGTTCATCAAACCCAGTGTCACCGACAGGCCGACGCTGATCAGAAAGAGCAGCATGCCCGCGGCCAGCCCATCGAAGATGATGGTCATCGATTCCCCCGCCTGTAGTTATCGCGAGGCGGCGATCGCGCCGCCTCCGCCGGTCACTGCTTGCCCGGATCCTTGAACTCGGGAACCTGGTCGAACTCGACGTTCTGCAGCTTGTTGCCGACCTTCTCGACCTTGCGGATGTAGACCGTCTGCACGATGTCGCGCGTCGCCGCGTCGATCGTCACCGGGCCGCGCGGACTCACCCATTTCATTCCCTTGACGGCCTCGATGAATTTGTCGGCGTCGGCGTTGCCGCCGGTCTTCTTGAGCGCCTCGGCGATCAGTCGCATGCCGTCATAGCCGCCGACGGCCATGAAGTTGGGTCGGTCCTTGGGATAGGCCTTGAGATAGGCGGCGGTGAAGGTCTCGTTTTCCGGCGACTTGTGCGCTTGCGAGTAGTGGAAGGAATTGATCACGCCGAGCGCCGGATCGCCGATGGCGTCGAGCACGTCCTCGTCGAGCAGGTCACCAGTGGCGATCAGCTTGATTCCGGCCTGCGCCAGCCCGCGCTCCTGGAAGCCCTTCATGAAGGCGATTCCCATTTCGCCGTTGGGGACGAAGAGGAAGACGGCGTCGGGCTTGGTATCCTTGACCTTCTGCAGATACGGTGCGAAATCGGGGTTGCCGACCGGCACGCGCACCTCGCCGACGATCTCGCCGCCGGCGGCGGTAAAGGTCTTCTTGAACTGGCCTTCGGCGTCGTGGCCGGGGCCGTAGTCGGCGACGATGGTGAATACCTTCTTGATGCCGTTCTTGGCCGCCCAGCTGGCGATCGGCGCGGTGACCTGCGGCAGCGTCATCGATGTGCGAACGATGTAATTCGACTTGGTCGTGATCGCAGACGTCGCGGCGTTCATCACCACCATCGGCTTCTTGGCTTCGGTCGCCACCGGCGCGACGGCAAAGGCTTCGGGCGTCAGGCTGAAGCCGGCGAGGATATCGACGTTGTCCTGAATCACCAGTTCCTGCGCGCGGCGCTTGCTGGCGTCGCCCGCGGTACCCGGCGAGTCGTCCTTGACGATCAGCTGCACCTTGCGTCCGGCGATGGTATCGCCGTTCTGCGCCAGGTAGAGCTTGACGCCGTTCATGATCTGCTTGCCGTGCGAGGCGAACGGGCCGGTCATCGGCACGATCACGCCGATCTTGAGGTCGGCCGCCTGCGCGGCGACCGACGCGAGCAGCGCGAATGCTGCCGCGGCGACTTTCATCTTGAGTTGCATATCTCTTGTCTCCTCATGTTTTATGCCTGAGGCCTCACAGGGCACCGGGTCTGGGCTATGATCGAAAGGGGCCGACGAAAGGCAATCAGCCACGATCAATCGCGCTTGACGAGGATAATGCAGCGCATCGCACCGGGCGACAATCCAGCTTCGCTACTAGTAGCTATCGCTTTCTGTTATAACCCAAAATGAATAGCCATTCCGGAGGGCGGGTCGATGAACCTCAAGCAGCTGGAATATTTCGTTCGTGTCGCCGAGCTCGGCAGTTTCAGCAAGGCCGCGCTGATCCTCAACATCGCCCAGCCGGCGCTATCGAAGCAGGTGCGTCTGCTCGAGACCGCCCTGCGCGTCACCTTACTGACGCGCAATGGCCGCGGCGTCGTGCTGACCGATTCGGGGCAGCGCTTGTTCGACCATAGCGTCGGCATTTTGCAGCTGGTCGCGCATGCCACCGAGGAGATGGAGGCCGCACGCGATGTTCCGTCCGGGCGCATCGTCATCGGCTTGCCGCCGAGCATGGGGCGACGCTTGACCTTGCCGCTCGTCGAAAATTTTCGCCGCACGCTGCCCAAGGCACGGTTGGCGATCGTCGAAGGACTGTCGACGCACCTCACCGAATGGATCGCCACCGGTCGTGTCGACCTCGGCCTGGTGCTCAACCCCGAGCCCAACCCGGCGATCGAAGTGACTCCGGTGCATGAAGAACCGCTCGGCCTGGTCGGCCCGGTGCCTGGCAAGAAAGACAAGGTGGCTGTCGTGCCTTTGGCCGAGCTGGTCAACTACCCGCTGATTCTTCCCGAGCGCAGTCATGCCTTGCGCAAGCTGCTCGAGACCCAGGCCGCGCTGTCCGGGCTCAAGCTCAACGTCGTCCTTGAGGTGTCCAGCGTCCAGTCGATTCTCGATCTGGTCGCCGCCGGTCACGGTTACGCGGTGTTGTCGCAGACGGCGCTGACCGCGTCGGGTCGGCCGCAGGAATTTACGCTGCGCCCGCTCGCCAAACCCGGTCTGACCAGCACTTTCTTCATTGCCGTGTCGGCGCACAAGCCGATGACGCCGCTCGGCCGCCAGGCGTTCCGCTTGTTGCAGGAACTGGTCGTTTCGACCGGCGCTCCCATAGCCAAACGCGATAGCTAGTAGTGCGCGCGGTGGCTTGGTCAGCACCTGATGTGTCGTCACAATGGCAGCGCTCTTCAACCAGGACGTCACGATGCCAGGCTCGACCCCTTGCCACTTCGTGCGTATCCGTACTGGCCCGATGAACCGAAAGGCTGACGATGGCACTCGCCAAACCGTACAAGGATGTTCCAGGAACGACGATCTTCGACGCCGAGCAGTCGCGCCTGGGCTACCATCTCAACCAGTTCTGCATGTCGCTGATGAAGGCCGAGAACCGCGCGCGCTTCAAGGCTGACGAGCGCGTCTACCTCGATGCCTGGCCGATGAGCGAAGCGCAGAAGGAAGCCGTTCTGGCGCGCGACCTTAACCGCTGCATCGCGCTCGGCGGCAATATCTACTTCCTGGCCAAGATCGGCGCCACCGACGGCAAGAGCTTCCAGCAGATGGCCGGCAGCATGACCGGCCTTTCCGAGGACGACTACCGCGCGATGATGATCGCCGGCGGACGCGCCATCGAAGGAAACCGCACGCGCGGCGAAGTGAGCGAAGCCACCCCGACGCCGGATCAGGCCAAGGTCACCGCCAGCGTTTACACCTCGCACGTTCCGGCAATAGGCGTTGCCATCGATCAGGGCAAGACCGGCGATCCGTACTGGCAACCGGTATTCGCCGGCTACGAGGCTTCGAAAGCCTGGATCAAAGCCGATCCGCCCGACGTCATCGTGCTCGTCTATAACGACCACGCGACGGCTTTCAGCCTCGACCTGATCCCGACCTTCGCGATCGGCTGCGCAGCGCAGTTCCAGCCCGCCGACGAAGGCTGGGGGCCGCGGCAGGTGCCGGTCGTCCAGGGCCACCCGGAACTCGCCGCGCACATCGCGCAGTCGGTGATCGCCGACGACTTCGACCTCACCATCGCCAACAAGCTCGACGTCGACCACGGCCTCACCGTTCCGCTGTCGCTGCTCTTCGGCCAGCCCGCAGCCTGGCCGTGCAAGGTGATCCCGCTGGCCGTCAATGTCGTGCAGTATCCGGTGCCGTCGGGACGCCGCTGCTATCAGCTCGGCCAGGCGATCCGCAAGGCGATCGAGTCGTTCGACGCGCCGCTCAAGGTTCAGGTCTGGGGCACCGGCGGAATGAGCCATCAATTGCAGGGAGCGCGCGCCGGACTGATCAACCGCGACTTCGACAACGCTTTCCTCGACCAACTGATCGCCGATCCGGCGACGCTCGCGCAGATGCCGCACATCGACTACGTTCGCGAAGCGGGATCGGAAGGCATCGAGCTGGTGATGTGGCTGATCGCGCGCGGCGCAATGAGTGATGCGCCGCCGCGCGTGGTGCACCGTTTCTATCATGTCCCCGCGTCGAACACCGCGGTGGGCCATCTGATTCTGGAGAACACATGAACAAGACCATCAGGATCGCGCTGGCGGGCGCCGGCGCCTTCGGCATCAAGCACCTCGACGCGATCAGGCTGATCGACGGCGTCGAAGTCGTCTCGCTGGTCGGCCGCGACCTGCCGAAGACGCGCGAGGTCGCCGCAAGATACGGCATCGCGCACGTCACCGTCGACCTCGCCGAGAGCCTAGCGCTCGCCGAAGTCGACGCGGTGATCCTGTGCACGCCGACGCAGCTGCACGCGGCGCAGGCCATCGCCTGTCTGCACGCCGGCAAGCACGTCCAGGTCGAGATTCCGCTCGCCGACAGCCTGGCCGGCGCCGAGGCGGTCGCCGCGCTGCAACAGAAGACCGGTCTGGTCGCGATGGTCGGCCACACGCGCCGCTTCAATCCCAGCCACCAGTACGTGCACCGCGAGATCGCCACCGGCGAACTCGCTATCCAGCAGATGGACGTGCAGACCTATTTCTTTCGCCGTAGCAACATCAACGCGCTCGGTCAGCCGCGCAGCTGGACCGACCATCTGCTCTGGCATCACGCCGCGCACACCGTCGATCTCTTCGCCTACCAGACGGGTGGCGAGATCGTCGCGGCCAACGCGCTGCAGGGGCCGATCCACCCGCTGCTGGGCATCGCCATGGACCTCTCGATCCAGCTCAAAAGCAGCAGCGGCGCGATCTGCACGCTGTCGCTGTCGTTCAACAACGACGGGCCGCTCGGCACCTTCTTCCGCTACATCGGCGACAGCGCAACCTATCTTGCGCGCTACGACGACCTCACCAACGGCCACGACGAGAAGATCGATCTTTCCCACGTCGCGGTGTCGATGAACGGCATCGAGTTGCAGGACCGCGAGTTCGTCGCGGCCATCCGCGAAATGCGCGAGCCCAACGCCAGCGTCGCCAGCGTGCTGCCGTGCTATCGCACGCTCGATCAGCTCGAACGTCAGCTGGCCGCGAGCAAATGAGCCTGCCGCGCCGCCGCATCGGTCAATTGAGCGTCTCGGCGATCGGCCTGGGCGCGATGAACCTGAGCCACCTCTACGGCGCGCCGCCGCCGGTCGAGGTCGCCGAGTCGGTGCTGGGGCGCGCGCTCGACCTTGGCGTCGATTTCTTCGATACCGCCGCGCTCTACGGCTTCGGCGCCAACGAAACGCTGGTCGGCCGCGTGCTCAAGCCGCACCGCTCGAGGATCGTGCTGGCCAGCAAGTGCGGCATTACCGGAATCGACGGCAAACGCGTCGTCGACGGCCGGCCGGCAACGCTCAAGCGCACCTGCGACGAGGCCTTGCGGCGATTGCAGACCGACGTCATCGACCTCTATTATCTGCACCGCCTCGATCGCCAGGTTCCGGTCGAGGACAGCGTCGGCGCGCTCGCCGATCTGGTGCGCGCCGGCAAGATCCGCAGCATCGGCCTGTCCGAAGTCTCGGCGGCGACGCTGCGGCGCGCGCACGCGGTGCATCCGGTCGCCGCGGTGCAGAACGAATACTCGCTGTGGACGCGCGAAGCCGAAATCGGCGTTCTTAACGCCTGTCGCGAACTTAACGTCGCGCTCGTTGCCTTCAGCCCGCTGGCGCGCGCCTTCCTGACCGGAACGCTGCGCGACCCGCAGCGCGAGCTCGAGCAGGGCGACATCCGCCTCGACATGCCGCGCTTCTCGGCGCAGAACTATCCGAAAAACCTCGAACTGCTCAAGCCCTACGCGGCAATCGCCGACGCGGTCGGCTGCAGCATGGCGCAGCTCGCGCTCGCCTGGCTGCTGGCCAAGGACGATTTCATCGTGCCGATCACTGGAACCAAGAATCCGCGCCACCTCGAGGAGAACGTCAGCGCCGCGTCAGTGGCGCTCGACGCGGCGACGGTCGCGCGGCTCGATCGCCTGATCAACCAGCACACCGTCGTCGGCGCACGCTACAACGCGGCGACGCAGCGCGACATCGACACCGAAATGTTTGCCGAGAGTCCGCTACGCGAGGAGAGCGCATGAAAACCTCCCGAGCGAAACATCAAATCGCCGGAACCACGGTGTTCGACGGCGAACAGGCGCGCAAGGGCTACGCGCTTAACAAGATGTGCTTTTCGTTCAACTCGGCGCAAAACCGCGCCGAATTTCTGCAGGACGAGCCGGCCTACTGCGACAAATACTCGCTCAACGACGAGCAGCGCGCCGCGATCGCCAGCCGCGACGTGCTGCGCTTGCTGGCGGCCGGCGGCAACATCTATTACCTCGCCAAATTCGCCGGAATCTTCGGACTCGACATGCAGGAGATCGGCGCACAGCAGAGCGGAATCAGCAAGGACGCGTTCAAGGCCGCGCTGATCGAGGCCGGCAAATAATCATGGCGACCATCGTCGGCAGCGTCACCACCTCGCACGTCCCGGCCATCGGCCGCGCGATCGCCCAGAATCTGCAGCAGGATCCGTACTGGCAACCCTTCTTCGCCGGCTTTCCGCCGGCGCGCGAGTGGCTGGCCAGGGTCAAGCCGGACATCGCGGTGCTCATCTACAACGATCACGGGCTCAATTTCTTCCTCGACAAGATGCCGACTTTCGCCGTCGGCGCCGCAGCGCAGTACCACAACGCCGACGAGGGCTGGGGACTCCCGACGCTGCCGCCTTACGTGGGCGATCTTGACCTCTCGTGGCATCTCATCGAGTCGCTGGTCGCCGAGGAATTCGATATCACGAGCTGTCAGGAAATGCTCGTCGACCACGCCTTTACGCTGCCGCTCGAACTGCTCTGGCCGGGCCAGCGGCCCTGCCCGGTGCGCACCGTCCCGGTGTGCATCAACACCGTGCAGTTTCCGTTGCCGAGCGCGGCGCGCTGTTTCAAGCTCGGGCTGGCGATCGGCCGCGCCATCGAGTCGTGGGACAGCGCCGCGCGCGTCGTGCTGATCGGCAGCGGCGGCCTTTCGCACCAGCTCGACGGGCAGCGCGCCGGCTTCATCAACAAGGAATTCGACCTGCTGTTCATGGAAAAGCTGACCAGCGATCCGCTGTGGGTGACGCGCTACTCGATCGCCGACCTGGTCGAGCTGACCGGCACCCAGGGCGTCGAGCTCTTGATGTGGCTGACGGCGCGCGGTGCGCTGCCCGGCGAAGTGAGCCTGGTCCATGCCAACTACCACGTGCCGATTTCCAATACCGCATCCGGCCTGATGGTCATGGAAGTCGTCTGAAGAAAGGAATCTCATGAAAGTGCAAGTCGCGATCATCGGCGCCGGTCCCGCCGGGCTGCTGCTGGGGCAACTGCTCCACAAGGCGGGCGTCGAGGCGATCATCGTCGAGGCGCGCAGCCCCGATTACGTGCTCGGGCGAATCCGCGCCGGCGTTCTCGAGCAGGTCGCGGTCGACCTGCTCGACGCGGCCGGGGTCGGCGCGCGAATGCACGCCGAGGGCCTGCCGCACCGCGGTTTCTCGCTGCTGATCGACGGCGCGCGCCGGCGCATCGACCTGCACGGGCTGACCGGTGGCAAACAGGTGATGGTTTACGGCCAGACCGAGCTCACCCGCGACTTGATGGACGCGCGCCAGAACGCCGGTCTGCCGACGGTCTATGAGGCCAGCAAGGTCAGCGTGCATGACTTCGACACGGGGCACCCGCGCGTGCGCTACGAGAAGGACGGCGCTGCCCACGAGATCGAGTGCGACTTCATCGCCGGCTGCGACGGTTTCCACGGCGTCTGCCGCGCCAGCGTGCCGAAGAGCGCAATCACCCACTTCGAACGCGTCTACCCCTTCGGCTGGCTGGGACTGCTCAGCGAGACCCCGCCGGTTTCCGACGAGCTGCTCTACGTCAAGCACCAGCGTGGCTTCGCACTGTGCAGCATGCGCTCGCACACGCGCAGCCGCTACTACCTGCAGTGCGCGCTGTCGGAGAGCGTCGAGCAGTGGTCCGACGAGCGGTTCTGGGACGAATTGCGCCGCCGGCTCGACGCGCAGACCGCCGCGTCACTGGTCACCGGCGCGGCGATCGAGAAGAGCATCGCGCCGCTCAGGAGCTTCGTCGCCGAGCCGCTGCGCTTCGGTCGGCTGTTCCTGGCCGGCGACGCCGCGCACATCGTTCCGCCGACCGGCGCCAAGGGCCTCAACCTGGCTGCTTCAGACGTGCGCTACCTGTCGCGCGCGCTGATCGACTTCTACGCCGGCAGCAATGAGGGCATCGACCGCTATTCCGAGCGTTGCCTCAAGCGGATCTGGAAGGCCGAGCGCTTTTCGTGGTCGATGACGATGCTGCTGCACCGCTTCCCCGAGACCAACGCTTTTGACCAGAAGGCGCTGGAAGCGGAACTCGATTACCTTGTTCATTCGGTCGCCGGCCAGACGACGATCGCCGAAAACTACGTTGGACTTCCTTTTACCGATTGATGGCTTTGGCCCATGGCCAGCTGGCTGGCGAGGTCTCGATTAAGGCGGCGAAAAACCGGGGGCTTCTCCAAAGTGCTCATTTCGTCTGGCAAGTCGCGATGTCTATGACTATAGTTATAGCGTGTCGGCGGGCCGTGAAAGGAGCAAGCCATGAAGCTCTTCTATCATCCGATTGAGCGCTGCGAAGTCAAGCACACGATGGTGCGCATCGATCAGACGCAGCGCGAATGTGCGCTTGAGCATCATTGCCCGGCGTCTTGTGCGTGCCCGGTAGGCGCTTATTTCAGCGAAGTCGGTGATGCCTATCGGCGGCCGATGGCTTGGGAGCACTCGGGAGGGTCTTGCGTCTGAGCGATGGCGTTCGGTTTGACCGGAGTAGCCCGTTTCGCGGATACTGCTGTCGGCGCAAGCCGATTGCCTCTTCGCCGCCGGTGTGGTGAGTTGGTCGGTCTGCGCGATCGTGCGGCATAGGTTTTTCCCTCGTCCAATTCCGACAATTCCGACCTTTCCTGGGCAGGCTTAATGAACATTCTCGACCGCCAGCCCTTTTCCGGCTATGCGTTGCGATATCTCGATGCGCGCGCCGCCGCCCGATGAGCCCTGAACCGACGCCGCCACACTCGCAGTTCGCGTTGCTCGGGATGCGTCGTTTCGCGCCGTTCTTCGTCACGCAGTTTCTCGGCGCGTTCAACGACAATCTGTTCAAGAACGCGCTGGTCGTGCTGCTGACTTTTCATGCGGCGAGTTGGACGACGCTCTCGCCCGAGATTCTGACCAATCTCGCTGCCGGGATTTTTATCCTGCCCTTTTTCCTTTTTTCGGCGACCGCCGGGCAACTCGCCGACAAGTTCGACAAGGCCAAAATGGCGCGCCTGGTCAAACTGCTCGAGATGCTGATCATGGGGATCGCCGCGCTCGGCTTCTTCATGCACAGCCTTTTCGTGTTGCTCGCTGCGCTGTTCCTGCTCGGCCTGCACTCGACGCTGTTCGGCCCGGTCAAGTACGCGATCCTGCCGCAGCACCTCGCCGAGGACGAACTGGTCGGTGGCAACGGTCTGGTCGAGAGCGGCACCTTCGTCGCGATCCTGATCGGTACGCTGGCCGGCGGTCTGCTCGCCGGAATCGGCGGTCACCCGAGCTGGGTCGCTTTTGCCGGGCTGCTGGTCGCCGCTGCCGGCTATCTTGCCAGCCGCGCAATTCCGGCGGCGCCGGCGCCGGCGCCCGAGCTTTTGGTCAACCTCAATCCCTTTTCAGAGACCTGGCGCAACATCGGTTTCGCGCGCCAGAACCGTACCGTATTCCTGTCGATTCTCGGCATCTCGTGGTTCTGGCTCTACGGCGCGCTCTTTCTCGCGCAGTTCCCCGTTTATGCGAAAAACGTGCTGGGCGGCGACGAGACGTCGGTCACCCTGCTGCTCGCCATCTTCACCGTCGGCATCGGCCTCGGGTCGATGCTCTGCGAGAAGCTCTCGGGAAAACACGTCGAGGTCGGCCTGGTTCCTTTCGGTTCGATCGGCCTGACGCTGTTCGGTCTCGATCTGGTCTTCGCCTCGCCGGCCAGCCTGCCGGCTGCCGCGCCGCTGGCGATCAGCGCTCTGCTCGGCCTGCCATCGACCTGGCGAGTGCTTTTCGACCTCTTTGGCCTCGGCCTGTTCGGCGGTTTCTTCATCGTCCCGCTCTACGTGCTGATCCAGCTGCGCAGCGCGCCCGAGCACCGCGCGCGGATCATCGCCGCCAACAATATTCTCAACGCGCTGTTCATGGTCGTCGGCGCGCTGGTCGCCGCCGGCCTGCTCGGCAACGGACTGTCGATCCCGTTGCTGTTTGGGATCGCCGCGCTGGGCAACGCGCTGGTCGCGATCTACATCTACCGCGTGGTTCCCGAGTTCATGCTGCGCTTCATCGCCTGGCTGCGTCGGGAGATAGCCGAATTGCGCGGCGACGGCAAATAGGCCGGGGCTCGCGTCTTTTGCCGGAGGTCGCCATACTGACGGCTTTCTGACTTTGTTGACTTGGGCGGTGCGGTGATCACGACGCAAGAATTACGCGAAAAGCTCGACCTCTACGAGCGCTTGATGCGGCTCGACAAACCGATCGGAATCCTGCTGTTGCTGTGGCCGACGCTCTGGGCGCTGTGGCTGTCGGCGTACGGCAAACCGAACTGGGCGGTACTCTGGATCTTTACGCTGGGCACCGTGCTGATGCGTTCGGCAGGCTGCGTGATCAACGATCTGGCCGACCGTAACTTCGATCCGCACGTGGCGCGTACCAAGGATAGGCCGCTGGCTTGCGGCCGGGTGTCGACGCGCGAGGCGCTGCTCCTCTTCGCCGCGCTGGTGCTCTGCTCGTTCTGCCTGATTCTGCCGCTACGCAGCTGGGCGTTTTTCGGATGGTCTGCGGTCGCGCTGTTCCTCGCCGCCAGCTATCCCTATACCAAGCGTTTCCTGGCGATTCCGCAGGCCTACCTGGGCGTCGCCTTCGGCTTCGGCATCCCGCTGGCCTACGTCGCGCAAACCGGAGTCATTCCGCCGGTGGCGTGGTGTTTGCTGCTGGCCAACGTCTTCTGGGCGATCGCTTACGACACCGAGTACGCGATGGTCGATCGCGCCGACGACCTCAAGATCGGCATCAAGACCTCGGCGATTACCTTCGGCGTTTTCGACGTCGCCGCGGTGATGCTCTGCTACGCGGCGACGCTGGCGCTGATCGCCTGGGTCGGTTTCCAGATGCAGCGCGGATTGAGTTTTTACGCTGGCTTGGGCGTTGCCGCAGCGATCGCCGTCTATCATTTCACGCTGATCAGGCAGCGCGAGCCGGCGCGCTGCTTCAAGGCTTTTCTGCACAACAACTGGATCGGTGCCAGCATCTTCGCCGGAATCGTCGTCGATTTTCTGCTCGTTCAATAGCGCTCAGCTGGTTTTTCTTTTCTGCGCGGCAAGCAGCGAAATTAGGCGGGTTCGGCAATAGCGCACGGCGATTCAGGGTAAACTCTTTTTTTTTCTTCCGGCCATCCCATGCGCCTACTGCGTCTCGCCAAAATCATCCGCGTTGCCAGCCGTTTCGGCATCGACGAGATGATCTTCGAACACGAGCCGAGCGGCCGGCTGGCGGCCTTGTCGCGCATTCTCCAGTTCTGGCGGCGCTTCGACTCGCCGCGCGCCGTGCGCCTGCGTTTGGCGCTCGAAGCGCTGGGGCCGATCTTCGTCAAGTTCGGCCAGGTGATGTCGACTCGCCGCGACCTGCTGCCGCTCGATATCGCCGACGAGCTCGCCAAGCTGCAGGACCAGGTTCCACCGTTTTCCGCCGAGCTCGCGCTGGCGCAGGTCGAGGCGGCCTACGGTCGGCCGGCGAGCGAGGTCTTCGCGCAATTCGACGCGACGCCGGTCGCCAGCGCGTCGGTCGCGCAGGTCCATTTCGCCAGGCTGCGCCCGGAAGACGGCGGCCACGAGGTGGCGGTCAAGATCCTGCGGCCGAACATGCGCGAGGTGATCGCTCACGATTTGGCTTTGCTCGACACGCTGGCCGGTTTGCTCGAGAAGATTTGGTCCGACGGCAAGCGCCTCAAACCGCGCGAAGTCGTCGCCGAGTTCGCCAAGTACCTCTACGATGAGCTCGACCTGATGCGCGAGGCCGCCAACTGTTCGCAGTTGCGCCGCAACTTCGCCGATTCGAAGCTGCTGCTCGTTCCCGGCCTCTACTGGGATCTCTGCACCGAGACGGTGATGGTGATGGAGCGCATGCACGGCGTTCCGATCAGTCAGCGCGACGCGCTGCTGGCGGCGGGGATCGACATGTCGGCGCTGTCGCGCGCCGGCGTCGAGATCTTCTTCACGCAGGTCTTCCGCGACGGTTTCTTCCACGCCGACATGCACCCGGGAAACATTTTCGTCGCCACCGACGCAGTGCATCACGGCAAGTACATCGCGCTCGATTTCGGCATCGTCGGAACGCTCACCGACGTCGACAAGAATTATCTCGCGCAGAACTTCCTGGCCTTCTTTCAGCGCGACTACAAGCGCGTCGCGATGGCGCACATCGAGGCCGGTTGGGCGCCCGCCGACACCCGCGTCGACGAGTTCGAAGCGTCGATCCGCGCCGTCTGCGAGCCGATCTTCGATCGCCCGCTGCACGAAATCTCATTCGGTCGAGCGCTGTTGCGCCTGTTCCAGACTTCGCGCCGCTTCAACGTCGAAATCCAGCCGCAGCTCGTGATGCTGCAAAAGACGCTGCTCAATATCGAGGGGCTCGGCCGCCAGCTCGACCCCAACCTCGATCTATGGACGACCGCCAAACCTTTCCTCGAACGCTGGATGAGCGAACAGCTCGGCCGTCGTGGCCTGGTTCGCGGACTCAAGCAGGAAGCGCCGAACTGGGCGCGCATCGTGCCGCAACTGCCGCGCCTGGTGCATCAGGCGCTGGCGCGCGAACCGGCGGACCTCGCGCCGCTGCTCGCGCAGCTGGCGAGCGCGCAGCGTCGGCAAAATCAGCTTCTGGCGCTGATCGTCGTGTTGCTGGCAGCCGTACTGCTGATCAAGCTGCTGTGAGCGTCGCGTTTCCTTGCGCCTGGCGAGTGCCTCAAAGCCGATAGCGAGCCATGTCTTTTTGCAGCGTCCCGGCCAGCGCGTCGAGGGTGCTCGCCGTTCCTGTGACTTGAACCATGGCTTGATCGTTTTCCTCGATCATCTGCACGACGCTTTCGACGCTCACCGCGATATCCTGACTTGCCGCAGCCTGTTGTACCAGCGCTGCGCTGACATCCTCGATCACGTCGAGCACCCGACTGGCGCTTTCACCGATCTGGTTGATGACCTCGGCGGCGTTCTGCGCCAGGGCCACGCCCTTGTCGACGCTTTCCACCGATGTTCTCATCTGCGACGACATCGAGCGCGATCCCGTCTGCATCGAGATCACCATGGCGCTGATTTCCTCGGCAGAGCGGCTCGTTTTTTCGGCCAGCTTGCGCACTTCGTCGGCGACTACGGCGAAGCCGCGCCCATGCTCTCCGGCGCGCGCGGCCTCGATTGCCGCGTTGAGCGCAAGCAAATTCGTTTGCTCGGCGACTTCCTTGATGACTGCGGTAATTCCGGAAATTCTCTCCGATTCTTTACCGAGTTCTTCGGATGTCGTGGCGGCCGCGTTGATGTATTTGGCGATGGTTGAAATGTCTTCGCTCATCGCGTGTATCGTGCTTGTCCCCGCTTGCGCTTGAGAACCGGCAAGGCTCGCGAGTTCCTTAGCGTCCTTGCTGATCGATGCGGCATGGCTGATGCTGGTCGATAACTCCTGCAAGGCGGCGGCCATCGATGTGGCTGCGGAGGACTGCTGTTCCGAGCCCTGTTTGACGCGATCCGTCGCGCCAGACAGGGCGACCGAGGCCTGGGTCAGGCCGCTCGTCTGGCGACGGAAGTCGGTCAGCATCGCCGTCAGTCCGCCGACCATGGTGGCGGTCGCTTGCTGCAGTCTGGCGATTTCGTGTGAGCGCTGGCCGTCGACCTTGATCTCGATCGAAAGATCGCCGCTGGCGACCGTTTCCATGATCTCGACCGTTTTGTCGAGTGGGCGACTGATGCTGCGCGCGATCAGCCAGGAGAGCAGCAATCCGAGTACCAAGGCCAGCAGCGACAGCGAAACAACCTGCGTCAGTCCAGCCTGATCGCGAGCGCTGATCTGCGCTGTCGTTTGATTGATGCGCTGCCGCTGCATGTCGAGCATCGCCTGCGTCTTGTCGAGATAGGCTTGCGCCGCAGGCATGAATTCGTTTTTCATCAACAGGTCGGCTTCGGCGATGCTTCCTTCCTTCTTGAGCTTGGTGACCTGGTCGCGAACCGAAACGTACTGCTTTCTGATCTTGCCGATCTCGTCGAACAGCTTCTTTTCTTCGTCGCCGGTCACCAACTCGGCAATCGCCTTCTGATATTCGGCGGATTGCTTCGATGCCGAAGCCGCGTCGTCGGCAAAGAACTCGGCCAGAGAGGAGTCCTGGCTCTTGGCGATGGCAATCGTTCTGCGCACTCCCGCCGCCAGGTTCTTCCCCAGGTCGGCGAGCAATCGCTCCTTGCGCAACTCGTTGCTGACCATCGTTTCGGTGGCGCTCGATACCGCGTGCAAGTGCCAGAGTGAAATGGCCGAAACGCCAAGAAGCAGAACCAGCATGGCGGCGAAGCCGATCGCCAGTCGTGATGAGATGCGTACGTTAGAAATGAAGTCCATTACAGTCCTGAAGTGGTTGAGTTTAACGAGTCAGCCTGAAATCCACGCAGAAGTAGACGCGAACGGCGATGGTTAACTCGTCGCGCAGCTGCCTCTCTCGGGACCTTCGTTCGGCGAAAGGTCTCTCCTTGTGTTTGTCGAAAAGGAAATCGAAGAGGCCCTGGCCATGCCAGGGCCTGCGATCTTACGCCAGTTCAATGGCCAGTGCCGTCGCCTCGCCACCGCCGATGCACAGGCTGGCGATGCCGCGTTTGAGCCCGCGCGTCTTGAGCGCGGCCAGCAAGGTGACGATCAGGCGAGCGCCCGAAGCGCCGATCGGGTGGCCGAGCGCACAGGCGCCGCCATTGACGTTGACCTTGTCGTGCGCGATGCCATGCTCGCGCATCGCGGCCATGGTGACGACGGCGAAAGCCTCGTTGATCTCGAAGAGATCGACGTCTTCGGTGCGCCAGCCGGTTTTGGCCAACAGCTTGGCAATGGCGCCGACCGGCGCGGTGGTGAACCACTGCGGCTCGTGCGCATGACTGGCCTGCCCGGCGATCGTCGCGAGCACCGTGCAACCGTGCTTGGCGGCCGTCGACCGGCGCATCAGGATGAGTGCTGCGGCGCCGTCGGAGACCGAAGACGAGGTGGCGGCGGTGATCGTTCCGTCCTTTTTGAACGCCGGCTTGAGCGTCGGGATTTTTTCCGGGCGCGCCTTGGTTGGGCTTTCGTCGCGCGCCATGGTGACTTCGCCGCCCTTGCCGGGAATGACCACCGGAACGATTTCCCAGGCAAAATCGCCACGCTCGGTCGCCGCTCTTGCGCGGCGAGTCGATTCAACGGCAAAGGCGTCCTGCTCTTCGCGCGAGAAACCGTACTTGGCGGCACAGTCTTCGGCCAGTACACCCATCGAGCGGCCGCCGTTGTTGGGCAACTTGTCGTAGGCGTCTTCCAGTCCGTCGAGTGCCATATGGTCGAACACGGTGGCATGGCCAAAGCGATAGCCGCTGCGCGCTTTCTGCATCAGGTAAGGCGCGTTGGACATGCTTTCCATTCCGCCGGCGATGATCACTTCGGCGCTGCCGGCGCGCAGGATGTCGTGGGCGAGCATCACGGCTTTCATTCCGGAACCGCAGACCTTGTTGACCGTCGTCGCGCTGACCGCCAGCGGCAGGCCGGCGTTTACCGTCGCCTGGCGTGCTGGCGCCTGGCCTTGACCGGCAGGCAGCACACAGCCCATGATCACTTCATCGATATGCTCGGCGGCAAGGCCGGAGCGTTCCAGTACGGCGCGGATCGCCACCGTTCCCAGCTGATTTCCTGCCAAACCAGACAACTCGCCCATCATCGCGCCCATCGGGGTGCGTGCGGCGGCAACGATTACCACTGGATCATTCATTTGCTTCATTCCTTGAAAAAGCGCCCGCAGGAAGGAGCGCATCCTGCGGGCATGGAGTTTTCACTTGGGGTCGATCCACCTAAAGGATTGCTCGGGCGCCGATCCGTTCGAGATTCATTTCACGCAGCGTTGGCGCGACACGATAGCTGGCCGCAGTGCATCGGCGCACATCCTGCTCGGTGACGCCGGGAGCGACTTCTTCGAGCACCAGACCGTTTTCGTCGCGGCGAAAGACCGCCATTTCGGTGACGATCAGGTCGACGCAATGGCAGGCCGTCAGTGGCAGCGTGCAGCGCTCGAGGATCTTGGCGCCGCCGTTGCGCGTGCAGTGCTCCATGGCGACGATGACGCGCCGTGCGCCGGTCACCAGGTCCATGGCGCCGCCCATTCCGGGAACCATCTTGCCGGGAACCATCCAGTTGGCGAGATTGCCGTCCTGATCGACTTCGAGACCGCCGAGCACGGTCAGATCGACGTGGCCGCCGCGAATCAGCGCAAACGACAACGCGCTGTCGAAAATCGCTGCGCCGGGCTGCAGGCCGCAGGGCTGTCCGCCAGCGTTGACGATGTTGGCGTTGGTTTCGCCGTTAAGCGGTCCCATGCCGAGAAAGCCGTTTTCCGATTGCAGCGTGACGTGGACCTCGGGCGAGACGTAATTGGGAACCAGCGTCGGCGTGCCGATGCCGAGGTTGACGACGAAGCCGTCCTGCATTTCCTGCGCGACGCGGCAGGCGATCACTGCTTTTGCATCCATTTCAGTTACTCCTTGCCAGCACGACGTAATCGACCAGCACGCCGGGCGTCATCACCAGATCAGGGTCGATCTCACCCGTTTCGACGATTTCATCGGCTTCGACCAGCACCACATCGGCCGCCATCGCGACCAGCGGATTGAAATTGCGCGCGGCGCGGTCATAGACCAGATTGCCGAGCCGGTCGGCGCGCTTGGCCTTGATGATCGCGATGTCGGCGCGTAGCGGCAGTTCGAGCAGATAATCGCGCCCGCCGACGGTCATCCGGGTCTTGCCTTCCTCGACCACCGTGCCGACTCCCGTCGGCGTCAGGAAACCGCCGAGACCCGATCCGCCGCAGCGGATGCGCTCGATCAGCGTGCCTTGTGGCGACAATTCAACGTCGAGTTCGCCGGCCATCATCTGCTTGCCGGTTGCTGGATTGGTGCCGATGTGCGAGGCGATCAGACGGCTGACGCGGCGCTCTGCGATCAGCGGCGAGACGCCGGGGACCGGCAGCCCGCTGTCGTTGCCGATCAGCGTGAGTTGGTGCAGGTCGGCGTCGCACATGGCTTGCACGATGCCGGCCGGCGTTCCGGTTCCCAGGAAGCCGCCGAACATCACGCTCATGCCGTCGCGGAACAAGGGGCCGACGTCGGCCCAGCCAATCCGTTTCATTACTCGCCTTCCGGAAGATCGAACTCGAGGATGAACGAGCTCAGGCACTTGCCGTGCTGATCGAGCGCCAGCGACCGCGTGACGCCGCCGCCCAGGGTCTTGGTCATGACGAAATTGAGCGCCCCCAGTTGCGGCAGTTCGTAACGCGCCACATCGCCTTTGACGACCCAGTCGAAGTGTTTTTTGATGGCCTCAGGCGTGAGGTGCCGGCGCAGCTTGTCGTAGTTCTTCTGGTCGAAGGCGATGACCGAGATATTCGAGGTGTTGCCCTTGTCTCCGGTGCGGGAGTGGGCGAGTTGGCGGACTTTCATTTTCAAACCTCCAGATAGCTGACCGCCGCCTTGACGCTTTCGCGCGGCAGCAGAACCGACAGAATGGCAATCACTTCCTTGGCCGACTTGAACGCACCGCCACCGCCGGCCGGGCCGTTGGTGTAGAGCGTTTCGACTTCGTTGCCGATGCGCACGGCTTCCTTCATCGAGTCGGTGCGGCCGGTCACCCGGATGCGGACTTCGTCAACCGGCGCGGGGTTTTGGCGAACGTGAATGGAGTTCACGCCGATCAGGTCGTAACGCGTTTCGGAGACTTTGACGCCGGTCAGCGCCAGCCGCTTTTCGACGATGTCGAGTGCGAGTTGGCCGCGCGTTTGTGCGCCCAGGCCGGCGTACGACATCTGGCCTTCGCCGATGAAGCCGTCGCGATAACCGACCGAGACTTTGAGCGTCGCCGATCGCGCGCGTCCGGTCGCGCCTTCGACGCGAACCTGATCCGGGCCGACCTGGGTCATGGTGACTGCCGAAAAATCGGCGACGACATCGGGAGTGAAATAGCTCGTCGGGTTATGGATTTCGTAGAGCATCTGCTCCTTGCACGTGGCGGTGACGACCTTGCCGCCGGAACCTTCGACCTTGGTGATGATCGCTGAACCGTCCTCGGAGACCTCGGCGATCGGGAAGCCCAGGCGAGAGAGCCCGTCGACGTCCTTGAACCCGGGATCGGCGAAATAGCCGCCGGTAATCTGTCCGCCGCATTCGAGCAGATGGCCAACCAGCGTTCCCTTGCCGAGCTTGTCCCAGTCGTCGAGCGACCAGCCGAATTCGTGGATCAGCGGCGCCATGAACAGCGCCGGATCGGCTACGCGGCCGGTGATGATCACGTTGGCGCCGGCGCGCAGCGCTTCGAGCAGCGGCGCGACGCCCAGATAGGCGTTGGCCGAAATCATCTTGCCGTCGAGCGAGTGGATCGACTCGCCGTTTTCCTCGATGCGCAGGTCGGAAGCCTTGACCGCGTCGAGCACGTCGTCGCCGGTCACCGCAGCGATCTTGAGGCCGCTCAGCCCGAGGCTGGCGGCGATTTCGCGGGTCTTGTTGACAGCTTCCAGCGGGTTGGCCGCGCCCATATTGGAAATGAGCGTGATGCCGTTCTTCTGGCACAGCGCCAACACCGAGCGCATGCGCTCTTCAAGCAGCAGGTCGTAACCGGCCTTGGGATCTTTCATTTTGGCTTGCTGCGCCAGCGCGATGGTGCGCTCGGCCAGGCATTCATAGACCAGGTAATTGAGCTTGCCCTTTTCGGCCAGTTCGACGGCGGGTTCAACGCGGTCACCGGAATAGCCGGCACCGGCGCCAATTCTTATCTTCTTCATGGTTTTCCTCGTGTGGGTTACAGGAAGCGGTGCCGCGCTGGCAGCTTTGGCCATGAGCGCGGCGCCGTGTGGGTTAGAGCGGGAACAGCCCGATCGCGACCGCGACGAAGGTCATGAACACCGACGTGGCGAGCAGGAAGGGGATGGTGAATTTCTGGTGGTCGCCGAGTTCGATGCCGACCAGACCGACCAGCAGGAAAGTCGCCGGCGTCAGCGGGCTGACCGGGAAACCGGTGGTCATCTGGCCGAGCAGCGCGGCCTGGGCCATCTGCACCGGCGCGATGCCGAGCGTGCTGCCGGCTTCGGCCAGGACCGGCAAGATGCCGAAGTAGAAAGAATCGGGGTCGAACAGCAGGCTCAGCGGCATGGCAATCAGACCGAGAGCGAACGGGATATGTTCGGCCATCGCGACCGGGATGTTGCCAGCGACGAACTTGGCCATCGCCGTGAGCATCCCGGTGTCCTTCATGACGCCGGTGAACACTCCCGCCGCCATCAGGATGCTGGCCATCAGCAGCGCGCTCTTGGCGTGGTCGTCGATGCGCTCGCGCTGCATCTTGACGTTGGGGTAGTTGATCAGCAGCGCGAGAACGGTTCCGGCCATGAAGCAGACGACCGGATCGACCTTGCCGGTAATCATCGTGCCGAGAACGATCAGCACCAGCGTGACATTGATCAGGAAATTGCCGGGGCGGCGCAGCGCCTTCTGGGCGTCGGACAGCTCCTGTTCGTGGTGGGTCACTTCCTGGTCAGCGGCGGCGGCTGCGCCGGTCAGGTTGAGGCGGCGCTCTTCTCTGCGGCCAAACATCCAGGCGGCGACAAAAACGAACAACAGACCGGCGATCTGCACCGGAACCATCGGCAGGTAGAGTTCGGTAATCGGGATGTGCAATGCCGCCGAGGCGCGCAAGGTCGGGCCGCCCCAGGGTAGCGCATTGGCGACGCCGGCAGCTGCGGCGACGACGCAGGCGAGGATCCGCTTGTCCATCTTGAGGCGCTCATAAAGCGGCAGCAGCGCCGGAATCGTGACCAGGAAGGTCACCGCGCCCGAACCGTCGAGGTGGACGATCGACGCCAGAACCGCCGAGCCGAGGACGATGCGCGAAGGGCGCATGCCGACAACCTTGAGAATCCGATCGATGATCGGATCGAGCATCCCAGCGTCCTTGAGGATTCCGAAGAACAGGATCGCGAAAACGAACATGCCGACAATCGGCGCGATTCCCTTGATCCCGGTCACGATGAATTTGTTGACGCCAAAGCCGAAGCCGCCGATCAGGGCCGCAATGATCGGAATGGCGATCAGCGCGACCATCGGCGACAGTTTCTTGGTCATGATTGCCGTGAGCATCACGACAATCGTTAGTAATCCCAGCAAAGCCAGCATTTTTATCCCCTCAAGCCTGAAATGAAAGCCGGTGTGGGCTTTCGAAGTGGTGAATAAGAGCGGACGTCATGTTCTGGTGAGCGACGTTACCGCTTTGTTCTCGAGTCCCCTCAAGTCGCCAGCGCCTGCGAACTGCTCTGACGCGGCGTAGTTTGAAATCTTCGATTGAGTCTGTAAAATGGTCATTTCCGATGGATTGATCGATTATGCCGATTAATGTCTCGTTCAAGCTGCTCAAGGCGTTTCTGACGCTGAGCGAGCAGAAGAACTTCACGCGCGCTGCCGAGCATTGCCATGTTTCGCAATCGACTTTCAGCGGGATGATCCAGCGTCTTGAGGACGAGCTTGGCGCGCGACTGTTTGACCGCAATACGCGCAATGTCGTCCTGACGCCCGAGGGCGAGCTGTTCGCCGAGGCCGCGCGACATCTGGTCAACGACATTCAGTGGACATTTTCTGACCTGAGCGATTATGTCGCCAAGAAAAAAGGCCACGTCGCGATCGCCGCGCTGCCCTCGATCGCCGGCGAGTGGCTGCCTGCGGTGATCGCCGAGTATCGGCGTTTGTATCCTGGGATCGCCATAGAGATTCACGACGTGCTGTCCGACAACTGCCTTGATCTGGTGCGGCAGGGGCAGGCCGACATCGCTCTGGCCGCGCCCAATTCCTCGCTCGACGAATACGCGACCGAGCATTTCCATACCGACCGGTTTTTTCTGATCTGCCGGCGCGATCATCCGGTGGCGTCACTGCCGGTCGTGACGATGGACGATTTACGCGGTTGCGACTTCATTCGCCTGTCGCGATCGACCAGCGTGCATCAGCACTTGGTCAATGCCGTCGGCGCCACGGGAGTGACTTCGTCGTCTTTCGAGGTCAAGTACCTGTCGACCGTTGCCGGTCTGATCCTGCACGGCCTGGGCGTCAGCTTGTTGCCAGAGCTCACGCTGTCGCAGTTTCGCCATCCTGATCTGCTCGCCATTCCGTTGGCGACGCCGGGAATCAGCCGGCCGATCCACATCATCTGGCGCAAGGACAAACCGCTTTCGCTCGCCGCGCAAGCGATGCTCGAATTGGTCAGGCAAAGAAAGCTGTAGTACCCTTGCCGCCTCCTCAATGACCGTGTCGAAAGCCGCTGCCTTTCGCCGGCATTGCAGCGCCACCGCACCCCGTTTGCTGCCTGGTGGCGCGATTTTCATTGAAAGTAGTTTCTCATTTAGATGCCATCACTACCCAACCCCCCGCAACGCGAAGCGATTCGCTATCTCGACGGTCCGCTGCTGGTGCTCGCCGGCGCCGGGTCGGGCAAGACCCGCGTGATCACCCAGAAGATCGCCTACCTGATCGAGGAGTGCGGTTTTTCGGCGGCCAACATCGCGGCGATCACCTTCACCAACAAGGCCGCCAAGGAGATGGCCGAGCGCGTCGGCAAGCTGCTCAAGGACAAGCCGCGCGGGCTGACCATCTCGACCTTCCACGCGCTGGGCGTGCGCATCCTGCGCGAGGAGGCCAAGGCGCTCGGTTACAAGCCGCAGTTTTCGATTTTCGATTCGAACGACAGCTACGCGATCGTCGCCGACCTCGCCGGAACCGTCGACAAGGCGACGATCCGTCGCCTGCAGAGCGTGATCTCGGGCTGGAAGAACGCGCTGATCGATCCCGATCACGCCTTGCAGGGCGCCCAGGACGAAACCGAGAAGCTCGCGGCGATCGCCTATACCAGCTACTCGGCGACTTTGAAGGCGTATCAGGCGGTCGACTTCGACGACCTTATCAATCTGCCGGTCTGTCTTTTCCGTCAGCACCCCGAGGTGCTCGAAAAGTGGCAGAACCGCCTGCGCTATCTGCTGGTCGACGAGTACCAGGACACCAACGCCTGCCAGTACGCGCTCTTGAAGCTGCTGGCCGGGCCGCGCGCGGCGTTCACCGCGGTCGGCGACGACGACCAGGCGATCTACGGCTGGCGCGGCGCCGACATCGAGAACCTGCGCGGCCTGCCGCGCGACTACCCGAAGCTCAAACTGATCAAGCTCGAACAAAATTACCGCTCGACGGTGCGCATTCTCAAGGCCGCCAACGCGCTGATCGCGCACAACGAGAAGCTGTTCGACAAGAAGCTGTGGTCCGACCTCGGCATGGGCGACCCGATCACCGTCACCGTCTGTCAGGATAGCGAGAAGGAAGCCGAGTCGGTGGTGATGAAGCTGCAGGCGCATAAATTCGAGCATCGCGGCGAGTTTCGCGACTACGCCGTGCTCTATCGCGGTAACTTCCAGGCGCGCGCGCTCGAAAAACACCTGCGCGACCAGCGCGTTCCCTACCTGCTGTCGGGTGGCCAGTCGTTCTTCGACAAAGCCGAGATCAAGGACATCACCGCCTATCTGCGCCTGCTCGCCAACAGCGACGACGACCCGGCGTTCATCCGCGCGGTGACGACGCCCAAGCGCGGCGTCGGCGGCGCGACGCTCGAAGCGCTCGGCACCTACGCCGGCGAGCGCCATCTTTCGCTGTTCGCCGCCGTCTTCGAGGAAGGCTTTGCGCAGCGCGTGCAGCCGCGCCAGCTGGCGCCTCTGCTCGAATTCTGCAATTTCATCAACCGTCTCGAGTACCGCGCCGCGCGCGAACCAGTCGAACCGGTGGTCGACGATCTGCTCACCGCCATCGGCTACGAAGCCTGGCTCTACGACGGTGACGATCAGCGCAGTGCGGTGGCGCGCTGGGGCAACGTGCTCGAACTCGCCAAGTGGCTGACCAAGAAGGGCGAAGAGGACGGCAAGACGCTGATCGAGCTCACTCAGATGATCGCGCTGATCAATCTGCTCGACAAGCAGGATGACGGCAAGGGGCCCGATGCGGTGCAGCTCTCGACCTTGCACGCCGCCAAGGGGCTCGAGTTCAAGCACGTCTTCCTGATCGGCATCGAGGAGGGCGTGCTGCCGCACCGCGAATCGCAATCACCCGAAAAAATCGAGGAGGAGCGCCGCCTGATGTACGTCGGCATCACGCGTGCGCAGCGCTCGCTGCACCTCTCGTACAGCGAGAAGCGCAAGATGGGCAAGGAAGTGATTTCCTGCGAGCCGTCGCGTTTCATCGCCGAAATGGGCAAGGACGACCTGCGCTTTTCCGGCGGCAAGTCCGAGAGCGTCCCGGACAAGGCCGGCGGCGCGGCGCGCCTGTCGGCGATGAAGGCGATGCTCTCCGGCGGCAAAGTGGGCGGCTGAGCGCGGGGTTTAGAGAAAGAAGTTAACCACAGCGAACACGGCGGGCACGGCGAAAATAAAATCCAAGTGTTTTCGCCGTTTCCAAGAGATTGCGTTGCGGTATGTTCGCTGTGTTCGCCGTGCCCGCCGTGGTTAAAGTTTTTTTGCGCTCAGTAGTCCGCTGTCGCGCGGCTGTCCTGGACGCACCAGTAGACCAGCACGATCCAGCCGATCAGCGGCACCAACACGATCAATTGCCACCAGCCCGAGCGGCCGATGTCGTGCAGCCGGCGCGTCGTCACCGCCAGGCAGGGCAGCAGCGTCGCCAGCGAGAACAGCGACGACAGCACCGGGCTGATCATCCTGGCGCCCAGCGATGCCAAAAAAATGAACAGCATCCACCACCAGAACTCAGGCTTCGAGGCGCGACCGTTGAAGTCGGCGTACTTGGAAAAACAGCAGCTGATCGATTCGCCGAAAGTCATTTGCATTTTCTCCCCGGTTTGATGCCGCAAGGGCGCCGCGCCACACCCAGGCGGGCCGCCGAGCTGCCCGGACATAGTAGCACCATGGGATAGTCTTGCCGACCGCAAGATCGTTGCCGCCGGGCGGCAGGCGCGGCGTCTGGCGGTATACTCGCGCTTCCGGTTCAAGGTCGCGCCCGCATTACCCTGACGGCTTATCTATCTTGTGGAGAAAAAAATGGCAGCACCGCGTTATCAGGTCGAATCCCTGCTCAATCTGGCCAGCGAATTGTTCGTTGCCGCCGGAATGGACGATGACAAGGCTCAGTGCGTCGCCAAGGTGCTGGTCACCGGCGACATGGTCGGTCAGCGAACGCACGGCATGGCGCTCTGCGCCGCCTACGTCGAACAGATCGACAAGGGCTTGATGAGCATCCGCGGCGAACCTGAAGTCGTCCGCGACACGGGTTCGGTGCTCGTCTGGGACGGCAATTACCTGCCCGGTCCGTGGTTGGTCAGCCAGGCGCTCAATATCGCCAGCGAGCGCGTCGCCGAGCACGGCGTGGTGACCTGCGTGATTCGCCGCAGCCACCACATCGCGTGCCTGGCCGCGCTGATCAGGCAGGCCACCGAGCGCGGCCTGGTTGCCATCCTGGCTTCGTCGGACCCGTCGTCTGGCTTCATCGCACCGTTTGGCGGCAAGCAGCCGCTACTCACGCCCAACCCGATCGCCATTGGCTACCCAGGTTCGCAGCCGGTCTGGATCGACGTCAGTACGTCGATTACCACGGTCGGCATGGCGCGCCAGAAATCAGCCGCCAACACCCCCTTTGAGCATCAGTGGCTGATGGACGGCAATGGCGTTCCGACCAATGATCCGCACGTGCTCGATGTCGGCGCCAGCGGAACGTTGCTGCCGGTCGGCGGGCGCGAATACGGGCACAAGGGCTTCGGGCTATCGCTGATGGTCGAAATGCTGACGCACGGACTGGCCGGATTTGGTCGGCCGGATAGCGAAAAGCGCTGGGGTGCCAACGTCTTTCTCCAGGTCATCGACCCGGCCGCCTTCGCTGGCCGGGAATCGTTCCTGCGCCTGATGGACGACCTCACCGATCGCTGTCACGCCAATGCACCGATCGATCCCGAAAAACCGGTGCGCATGCCGGGCGAGATGGCGCAGCAGCGGATCAAGGCGGCCGAGCAATCCGGAATCGACCTGTCGCCAGCGGTGCTCGCCGCACTGACTGCCTGTGCGCAGCGCTTCGGCGTCGCCTTGCCGGCGCCGATTTGACCAGGCCTGCCGGGGGGCGTGTGCGCTGCGCACGGCCCACGGTTGATGACGCCGTCACACGGTGTTACGCGGCGTTACTCGATCATTGACATCCATAGCGAAACTCTCCGCGTTATTGGATGCAAGGCCGCGACGAATCTCAAAGACGCAGCGACCGAATCACGAAACCAGATCAACATTAGGAGATAACCATGCTTAAGAACCTTATCGCTGTTGCCATCGCCGCTGCTTTTGCCACTACCGCTTTCGCTCAAGCGCCTGCCGCCACGCCGGCGCCGGCCGCGACGACCGCTGCTCCGGCAGCAAGCGCCGCGCCGGAAGCCAAGGCTGACGCCAAGGCACCGGTGAAGGCCGAGAAGAAGGCCAAGACCAAGAAGTCGGCCAAGAAGACCGAAGCCGCTCCGGCTGCCGCCGCACCTGCCGCACCGGCTGCTGCCCCGGCCGCCAAGTAAGCCGATGGTCGTTGCCCGGCTCGCCGGGTAAAAAGAGGGGAGGCTTCGGCCTCCCCTTTTTTATGCCTGCAATAAGGCTATTTGGCTTTGCCGACCAGATAGTCGACCGCGGCCTTGAGCTCGGCGTCGCTGAGGTCGGCGGCGCCGCCGCGTGCCGGCATGGCGTTTTTGCCGTTGGTTGCGCTCATGAGCAGCGCGGCGTTTCCGGTCGCGATGCGCGGCGCCCAGGCGGCCTTGTCACCGGTTTTCGGTGCGCCGGCGACGCCGGTTGCATGGCAGGCGGTGCATACCGTGTTGTAGATCGTCGCGCCGTCGCGCGGTTTGCCGTCGGACTTGACGACCGCCTTTTGCATTTCGACGCGCGCCACCGGTTGGATGCGCAGTTCGGCGTCGTCGCTGGCGCTGGCTGCCACGTCGCCCTTGCCCATCATCGACAGCGGCCAGACGATAACGACCAGGACGGCGGCGACGGCAATCGTGATCGTCATGATGGTTCGCGAAGAGTGCTGCTGTTTGTTGGTCATGATTGATCCTATCGAGGGGTGGTGTGGCGATTGCCGATCAGGGCGCGAGCGTGCGGTAGCGGCCGTTGTGGAAAATCAGCGGCGATTGCGCCTCGCCCTGGGCGAAGCGCTCGACGTGTCCGAGGAAGATGATGTGGTCGCCGCCCGCATGCTGGGTGTCGTTGGCGCATTCGAACCAGGCGCAGCAGCCTTCGAGCAGCGGTGCGTCGCCCAGTCCGCTGCGGTAGGTCAGGTCGGCGAAGCGGTCGTTGCTGCGTCCGGCAAAGCGGTCCGACAGCCACTGCTGATCGGCCGCCAGGACATTGACGGCATAGTGGCTGGCGTTGCGGAAGGCCTCAAGCTTGGGCGAATTGACCGACAGACTCCAGAGGATCAGCGGTGGCTCGAGCGACACTGAATTGAACGAGCTGATCGTCAGCCCGATCGCCTCGCCGTCGGTAGTCCGCGCGGTGATGACGGTCACTCCGGTGGCAAAGCTGCCGAGCGCGTTGCGCAGGTCGCGGCAATCAAGCTTCTGGGCGACCAGTGCGCGCGCGGAGTCAGCGGTATCGCAGGTCGGGCAGGGCAGATCGACGGCAGCGGCCTGCATTTCGGGAGTTAACACGGTCATCGGGAAGCCTGGGTTGAATGAGGGGGCATGCTAAGATCGGCGCTCTTTAGAGAAGTTCAGGGGATTCTCAATGCGGCAGTTTGGCCTGCGTGGTTTTCAGAGCAGCGGCGCAGCGCAGGGTTACGCGCGGCTCACGCTCGGGATTATCGCCTCGCGGCGTTTGCCTGTCGAGAAACTTGCAGCGGCCGTTCGCCTGTGTCCGCATTGAGCGTCGCTGAGCAAGCTTTCTGCGCGCGGCTGATCGACTGGCAGCTCCAGCACGGGCGGCACGACCTGCCCTGGCAGAACACGCGCGATGCGTATTGCATCTGGCTGTCCGAGATCATGTTGCAGCAGACGCAGGTGACGACGGTGATCCCGTATTACGCGCGCTTTCTCGAGCGCTTTCCGAACGTCGACGCGCTGGCCCGCGCGCCCGTCGACGCGGTGCTCGAACTGTGGGCGGGTCTCGGCTATTACGCGCGAGCGCGCAACCTGCACCGCTGCGCGCAGGTGATCGTCGCCGAGCACGGCGGCAAATTCCCGCGCGAAGCGATCGTCATCGCGCAATTGCCCGGCATCGGGCGGTCGACGGCGGCGGCGATTGCCGCCTTCGCATTCGGGGCGCGCGCGGCGATCCTCGACGGCAACGTCAAGCGCGTGCTGGCGCGCTGTTTCGCCATCGAAGGCTTCCCCGGTGCGGCGCAGACCGAAAGAGAGATGTGGTCGCTCGCCGAGTCGCTGTTGCCGCCGGCACGCATCGAAGCGTATACGCAGGGCCTGATGGATCTGGGGGCGACCTTGTGCACGCGACGCCAGCCTTTTTGCGGCGCCTGCCCGATGCACGCGATGTGCATCGCCCGCCGTGACGGCCGTCAGGCCGAATTGCCGGTCGCCAAGCCGCGCAAGGTCTTGCCCGAGCGCGCGACGACGCTTTTGCTGCTCACCGACGGCCAGCGCGTGCTGCTTGAGCGTCGGCCGCCGGCGGGAATCTGGGGCGGCCTGCTGAGCTTGCCCGAAGGCGGAGCAACTGATCCCGAAGGTTTTGTCCGCCGTCACGGCTGCCGCTTGCTCGAAACGCAGGCGCTGCCGGTGCTGCGCCACACTTTCACGCATTTTCGTCTCGACATCCAGGCGTTGATCTGCCGCGTCGAGGTGACGCCTCACCAGGTCAGCGAGGCCGGCTACCAATGGCTGGCCTACGCAGCGATCGAGAGCGCGGCGTTACCGACGCCGATTCGCTTTTTGCTGCGCGCGGTGGCGCAGCAGGACGGCCAGCAAGGTCGCCCGCAGCATCTAGAGTGAGCGGCTGCCAGCCACCTTACATCTCGCCAGCAAGAAACATGCTTTACCTCTATTCGCCCGATCAGCCAGCGCTTTACCTGCGGCTATTCAAAGATGCTTTGCCTGATTGGAACGTCGCCTGCTGGCCGGACGAGGTTGACGCCGATGCCGTGACTCACGTCGCCGCCTGGAAGCCGCCTGCCGGGTTCTTCAGGCGTTTTCCCAAGCTTGAAGTCGTCTTTGTCCTGGGCGCCGGCGTCGATAAATTCCTGCAACGCGACGACCTTGGCGAGCAGGTGAAGATCGTCCGTCTCGCTGACGCCGGAATGGCGCAGCAGATGACCGAATACTGCCTCTACGGCGTCCTGCATTACCAGCGGCAGATGGACGTCTATCTGCGGCAACAGCATGCCGGCCAATGGCGACCGCAACCCGCCAGGTCAGCCAAAGACGTCAGGGTGTCTATCCTCGGCCCGGGCCAGCTGGGAATGCAAGTCGCTCAAAATCTGGCGAAGATGGGCTATCGGGTTGCCGGCTGGAGCCGCCAGCCGCGGCAGCTTGACGGTGTCGATTGCGTCCATGGCGACGCCGGGTTGCGCTCGCTGTTGCCGGCAACCGACGTGTTGTTCTGCGTGCTGCCGGCGACGCCCGAGACACGGCACCTGCTCGACGGGGTGCGCCTCGCCTGGTTGCCCAAGGATGGCGCGATCATCAATGCCGGACGCGGCTCGTTGATCGATCAGGATGCACTGCTCGATCATCTGGATCGGGGCCGCCTGCGCTTCGTGCTGCTCGACGTTTTTGCCGAAGAGCCTCTCGGCGAAGGTCATCCCTTGTGGCGACATCCGCGCGTGCTGATCACGCCGCACGTCGCGGCGGACACCGTTCCGGCGGAAGCCGTCGGCCAGATCGCCGCCAATCTGCGCGTATTCGCCAAGGGGCTACCCGTCACCGGCCTGGTCGATCGCAGGCGCGGTTATTAGCAGGCGTTGGAAAAAATCTGTTTGAGTGAAGGCTAACCGTCTGGGACGCCGGAACTGAAAGGGAGAGACAGCGAAGCTCCGTTCGCACAAAAATACGAGCGAAAATGAGCCGTCTTCCCGTCTTCCCGTCTTCCCGTCTTCCCGTCTTCCCGTTTTCTCGTCGCCCTGTAGGCCGTCAGACGGCGCCGTGCGCTTCGACGTAGAACGCGTAGAGCGAATGGCAACTGGCCATGTACAGGCGGTTATTCTTGGGGCCGCCAAAGCACAGGTTTTCGCAGCGCTCGGGTAATCTGATGAAGCCGATCGCTTTGCCCTGCGGGTTGAATACCATCACGCCGTCGAGATCCTCAGACTTGCCTTTGAGCTGGTACACCTGGCGTCCATCAACGTTGGCCGGCTCGGCCTGTAGCGCGCCGTTGCTGCCCCAGCCGCACCACAGATTGCCGTCGCGATCGACCTTGAAGCCGTCGAGCGCGCCCTGGTCAGCCGCGTCGATCAACTTGCTCTTGTTGGTCACGGCGCCGCCCGGAAGGACGTCGTAACTCCAGATGCTGCGGTTCGGCGTTCCTTTCCACTCGACGACGTAGAGCTTCTTCTCGTCTGGCGAGAAAGCCAGGCCGTTGGGGTTGACGAGGTCGGTGATCACCGCGGTGAGCTTACCGTCGGGGGCGATGCGGTAGACGTTGGTCGTCGCCTGTTCGGGCTTGGCCTTGAAGCCTTCCCACTCGCCGTTGATGCCGAACAGCGGGTCGGTGAACCAGATCGAGTCGTCGGACTTGACGACGATGTCGTTGGGGGCGTTGAGCTTCTTGCCCTCGAAGCTGTCGGCGAGCACGGTGATCTTGCCGTTCTTCTCGGTGCGTGTGATGCGCCGCGTGACCGAATGCTCGCAGGTGACGAGCCGGCCCTGGCGGTCGCGGGTATTGCCGTTGGCCCAGTTGGCCGGCTTGCGGAAGACGGTGAAGCTGCCGTCCTTCTCGCTGTATTTCATGATGCGGTTGTTCGGGATGTCGCTGACCAGGACATAGCCGCCGTCGTCGGGAAAGTACACCGGCCCTTCGGCCCAGCGCATGCCGGTCGCCAGTTGCTCGATGGTGCTGCTGTAGAGGCGGTACTTGGCAAAGCTCGGGTCGAGGATCAGCACCGCCGGATCGGGGTAGCGCGGGTTGATCTTGAACGGAATCGATTGCGCGTGCGCTGCGCCGACCATCCCCGCCGCCATGGTTGCCACGCCGCCGAGCAGGACGCGGCGGCGCGAGGTGCTGATTGATTCGCTTGTCGCTGAGTTTTTCATTGATTGGACCCTCCTGTTTTATTTACTCGCAAATAACCGGGTGCGATCGCCCCGGCAGTCTTTACGTTGACCTCCGGTGACCTGGAAGCAACGTGGAAAAACGTTGTTCAGGTCACCGGCGCCGGGTTGAAGACGGCCAGCGAGTTGAACAGCCCCCACTGGTCGGCCCAGGTTTTCTTGCGCGCGCTGGCGACGTCGAGGATCAGTTGAAAAATCTCCATGCCGACCTCTTCGATCGTCGCTTCGCCGGTGGCGATGGTTCCGGCATTGACTTCCATCAGGTCGTGCCAGCGCGCCGCGAGGTCGGCGCGGGTGGCGACCTTGATCACCGGCGCGGCTTCGAGGCCGTACGGCGTGCCGCGGCCGGTGGTGAAGACCTGAATGGTCATTCCCGAGGCCAGTTGCTGCGTGCCACAGACAAAATCGCTGGCCGGCGTCGCGGCGAAGATCAGGCCCTTTTGATTGACTTTCTCGCCGGGCGAGAGGACGCCGACGATCGCGCTCTTGCCTGACTTGGCGATCGATCCCATGGCCTTCTCGACGATGTTGGCCAGTCCCCCCTTCTTGTTGCCCGGCGTCGTGTTGGCGGCGCGGTCGGTCTGGCCGAGCGCTAGGTAGTTGTCGTACCAGGCCATCTCGCGCAGCAGCGCGCGGCCGACTTCCTCGGTTGCGGCGCGTGGCGTCAGCAGGTGGATCGCGTCGCGCACTTCGGTGACTTCCGAGAACATCACCGTCGCGCCGGCGCGAACCAGCAGATCAGCAGCGTAGCCGACCGCCGGGTTGGCGGTGACTCCCGAGAAAGCGTCGCTGCCGCCGCACTGGACGCCGACGACGAGGTCGGACGCCGGGCAGGTTTCGCGCCGGCGCAGGTTGAGGCGCGCGAGGTGCACTTCGGCCTGCTTCATGATGGCCTCGACCATCGCCGCGAAGCCGGTGAATTTCTCGTCCTGCAGGCAGATGACGTCGTCTGCTACGACCTTGATCGGGATGCCGCCTTCGCTCAGCAGGCGATCCGGAGTGAACTTCTCGCAGCCAAGGCTGATGACCATCACCTCGTTGCCGAAATTGGGGTTGAGCGCCAGGTTGTGGATGGTGCGGATCGGCACCACCGCGGCCGGCGCGTTGATCGCGACGCCGCAGCCGTAGATGTGGTTGAGGCCGACGACGCCGTCGACGTTGGGGTATTTGGGCAGCAGTTCGGCCTTGATGCGCTTGACGACGTAATCGACGACGCCGGCGACGCACTGCACGGTCTGGGTGATCGCCAGCAGGTTCTTGGTGCCGACCGAACCGTCCGGATTGCGATAGCCTTCAAACGTATAGCCTTCGAGCGGCGGCAGCGCCGGCGGCACGCGGGTCGCCAGCGGCAGCGTCTCGAGCGGCGGCGCGACCGGCATGCGCACCAAGGATTCCTCGATCCACGAGCCTTTGGCGATCGGCTTGATGGCGTAACCGATGGTCTCGCCGTAACGCAGGATAGGCTCATCCTGAGCCAGATCGACGAGCGCGACCTTGTGGCCCTCGGGAACGTGCTCGCGGAGCACCAGTCCGTCGGCGAAAACGCTGCCGGCCGGCAGGCCGTGCGTGTTGACGATGATCGCGACGTTGTCGCGCTCATGCACCTTGATGTAGAGCGGTCGGACCGAGTTTTTGGGATTTGACATGATTTGGCCTAAACAATCGAATAAAAAAGCGGGAGTCGTACGCACAACTCCCGCAAAAATCATTCTCTCTTTGCTGTCTGTCTTTCTAGTGTTGTGCGGCCGGAAGCGGATTCTTGGCGCGATGGTTCTGGAAAATGTGCAAGACGACCGATGCCACCGCCAGCGCCAGGAAGGCCCCTGAGATCGGCTCGGTCAGGAAACCGATGAAGCTGCCGTCGGAGAGCATCAGTCCGCGACGCAGATTGGTTTCCGCCATCGGTCCCAGAATGAGGCCGATGATGAAAGGCGTCTGCGGAATTCCGCATTTTACGAAGCCGTAACCGAGCAGCCCGAAAAACACGATGGTGCCGACGTCGAAGATGCGATTGCCCAGGCCGAAGGCGCCGACGACACAGAGGACCAGGATGATCGGCAGCAGGATGTGCTTGGGAACGGCCAGCATCTTGATGAACAGCCTGACCCCGTAAAGTTCGCAGACCAGCATGATCAGCGAAGAGACGACCATGGCGATGAAAATCGAGTAGACCAGCGGACCTTGCGAAACAAACAGCAGCGGCCCGGGCTGGATGCCGTGAATCATGAAGCCGCCGAGCAGCATCGCCGTCACCGTATCGCCGGGAATGCCCAGGGTCAGCAGCGGAATCATCGCGCCGCCGACCGCTGAACAACTGGCCGCTTCCGAGGCGACGACGCCGTCGATGATCCCGGTACCGAATTTTTCGGGATATTTTGACTGCTTCTTGGCGACCATGTAAGCCACGATATTCGACGTGCCGGAGCCGATTCCGGGAAGAATGCCAATGCCTGTCCCGATGAGCGTGGAACGAATGCAGTTCCAGCCCTGTCCCCAGAATTCCTTCATAGAGAAGCCGAATCCCTTCATGGTGACCGTATTGATGGTTGCGTTTTTCTCGGTCTTGACGTTTTCAGCGACCTTGATGATCTCCGAAATGGCGAACAGGCCGATCAGCACGGTCAGAATGTCGAAACCGCCGTTCAGCGCGGTCAGGCCGAAGGTGAAGCGCGTGATGGCATCGACCGGTGCAATCCCGACGGTCGAAAACAGGAAACCGAGAGCGCCTGAAAAAATGCCTTTGACCATCGAACCGGTGGCCAAGGTGACGATCAGCGTCAGCGAGAAAATTGCGATCGAAAAATACTCGTGCGGCCCGAAGCTCAAGGCGATTTTTGCCAGCGTCGGGGCGATGAAGATCAGCGCGAAGATGCTCAGCAGCGTGCCGATAAACGAGTAGGCGATGCCGACGCCGAGCGCCTTGGCGCCTTCGCCTTTTTCCATCATCGGCCCGCCGTCGAAAGTGGTGGCCACCGACGCTGGAGTTCCCGGGATCTTCAAAAGGATCGCCGAAATCAGGCCGCCGGAAACGCCGCCGATGTAGAGCCCTACCAGCAGCGAGATTCCGGCGTGCGGTCCAAGGGTGTAGGTGATCGGAAGAAACAACGCCACCGCCATGGTCGCCGTCAGTCCGGGGATGGCGCCGAAGATGATGCCGACTACGGTGCCGAAAAAGATCAGTCCCAGAATTTGTACGGTGAATACGATTTCGAGGCCCTGCTGGAATAGAGATAACATTGAGGCACCTTTCAGTTCATTAACCCGACCGGCAGCATCATGTCGAATGCGTAGCGGAAGGTCGTGAATACGGCTGCGGAAGTGATGACCGAGATGATGCCGTACGTCAGATAACTTATTTTCTTGTCTGCCGGCGTCAGTACGATGAACTGGGTGAATAGATACACTATGGTCATTATCGGAAAACCGACTGGCTCGAGGAGGGCGGCGTATGCAACGATCAGCCCCAGTGTTTTAAGGACCGTGGAATAATCTGGCTGCTCGGCCTGTTTGGCTGAAGGCTCGCCGACGACCAGTTTGCTCGCCGCCCGCAGCTGCAGCACGCCCAGCACGCACATGATGGTTGACAGGACATAGGGAACGAAGGCCGCGTCGATGAATTGCTTGCGCGGTAGAGTACTGGTCATGTAAAGATAACCGAGACCGACGACAAGAAAGAAGACGCCAACTGCGAACTCCCGCTTTTTGATGTCACTCATGGTGAATCCTTGAAAGGAATGTTGAAAGTGCAGAGAAGCGCGCCGTAACGCGCTTCTCTTGGTGCCACATGTCGACTTCGACTATTTCTTCTGCTGCAGCAGATCCTTGTACTGCATGAAGTCGTCGCGCACCTTGTTCAACTCGGCGATGGCTTCCTTGGTGTGGTAGAAGGAAATCGGCTGCTTGAACCCGTCCTGCAGCGCCTTGGCATAGGTTGGATCCTTGGTGATTTGCTGTGCTATGTCAGCCATCTTCTTGATGATCGCTGGATCGGTGCCCTTCGGGAAAGCGATGATGTAGGGCTTCTCCATGTCAAACTTGACACCCTGTTCGTTGAACGTCTTGATGTCTCCGAGCAGCGGATTACGTTCCTTGCTGTATTGGGCGAGCATGGTCATGTCGCCGGTCGACGCGTAGTCCTTGACCGGGCCGAACGAGATCGACGCGAGGTCAATGCGTCCGCCGAGCAGCGAAGTGATCTTGTCCGACGCTGAACCGACATCGACGACTTTCAGCTGGACGCCGGCTTGCTTGGCGAAAATCAGCCCCTGCAGGTGCGAATAGCCGCCCAGCTCGGTGCCGTAGATCACCGTATTGGGCTGGGTCTTGGCCTTGGTTACCAAGTCCTGCAAGTTTTTGAAACCTGACTTCTTGCTGGCGATGAAGACGATTCCCTTGTCAACGGCGGGGATGCAGGAAATATCGAGCTTGGCGTCAAACTTGTAGTTGATCAGCCCGGAGACTTCGTTGACGATCATCATCCCGGTGTGGGCAAAGAGGATCGTGTTGCCGTCCGGCGCCGCGTCCTGAACTTGCGACATGGCGATCGTTCCGCCGCCGCCGTTGACGTTGGTCACCACCATCGGCTTGCCGGCGATCTTCTCGAAATAGCGCGCCATCTGGCGTGCGTTGAAGTCGGTATCGCCGCCAGCGCCGGCCGGGACGATGACCTGAACCGGCCGGGTCGGCCACTTGGTTGCGTCGGCGGCGAATGCAACGCTGGTAGCGGCAAGCGCCGCAGCGATCAGGGTGAAACCTATTGCCTTTTTCATGCGAATGACCCTCCTGGGGTAAGTTGAAGCTGGAACAGAATGATTCAGTGACGACGCGTTGAAAGAAATTCCAAACCTGCTGTGATGTGCTGCCGGTCTTGCTTGCCGGCTGATTTTCTAGCGCCCCGGTTGGGGGCCGATTTGGGGATTGCCGAAAATCGCTGGTTTCTCCTTGTGGCCTAAGTTATAACTATTTTCCGAAAAGCCGGATCATCCGGCTTATGCGTCTGTTCGGCGATCCGGGCTCGATTCGCAGGAAGAAATCAGCATCGCGCGGAAATCATTGACGTTGGTCAGCGTCGGCCCGGTGACGATCGAATCGCCGAGCGCGCCGAAGAAGCCGTGACCATCGTTGTTGGCGAGACTGTCGCGCGGCCGGATGCCTTTGGCCCAGGCGCGCTGCAGGGTGTTCGGCGCGAGCTGGGCGCCGGCGATTTCCTCCTGGCCATCGACGCCGTCGGTGTCGCCGGCCAGCGCGTGGATGCCGGGCTGGCCGTCGAGCGCGATGCCGAGCGCGAGCAGGAATTCGACGTTACGCCCGCCGCGCCCATTGCCGCGGATGGTCACCGTCGTCTCGCCGCCCGAGAGCAGCACGCAGGGGGCCGCAAACGGCTGGCCGCGCCGGGCGACCTGCAGCGCGATCCCGGCCAGCACCTTGCCGACGTCGCGCGCTTCGCCTTCGATGGCATCGCCCAAAATATACGGGGTGACCCCGGCGTCCAACGCTACTTTAGCCGCGGCTTCGAGCGCCATTTGCGGCGTCGCGATCAGCCGCGTCTCGATGTGCTCGAGGCGAGGATCGTCGGGCTTGACCGATTCGCCGCGGCCGCTCTCCAGTACTTCGCGCACGTTGGCGGGCAGCTCGATGCCGTAGCGGCGAACGATGTCCAGCGCGTCTGCGCACGTCGAGGCGTCGCCGACCGTCGGCCCCGAAGCGATGTCGCAGGGGTTGTCGCCCGGTACATCCGAGATCAGCAGCGTCATGACCTTGGCCGGATGACACGCAGCGGCGAGCCGCCCGCCCTTGATCGCCGAGAGGTGGCGGCGGATGGTGTTCATCTCGCTGATCGTCGCGCCTGATTTCAGGAGCTCGCGGTTGATCGCCTGCTTGTCCTCGAGCGTGATGCCGGGCAGCGGCAGTACCAGTAGCGACGAGCCGCCGCCCGAGATCAGGCAGAGCACGGTGTCGTCGGCGGTGAGCTTGCTGACCGTTGCGAGGATGCGCTGCGCGGCAGCGACGCCGGCGGCGTCGGGGACCGGGTGCGACGCTTCGATGATTTCGATGCGCTGACACGGCACGGCGTAACCGTAGCGCGTCACGACCAGCCCTTCGAGCGGTCCCGGCCAGCAGTCTTCGAGCGCGCGCGCCATCGCGGCCGACGCCTTGCCGGCGCCGATCACGATCAACCGACCGCGCGGTGCGGCCGGCAGGTGTGGCGGAATGCACAGCGCCGGCTGCGCGGCGGCGATCGCCGCGGCGAACATCTGCTGCAACAAGTCACGCGGGGCAGTAGTCATTCGCCTTCCGCCTTTGCGCTTTAGGCCTGCTGGCCGATTTCGAAGTTGGCCATCAGTTCGAGCGCCTTGACCATTCCCGAGTGATCCCAGGCGGCGCCGCCGTTGGCCGCGCAGGTGTTGAACAGTTCCTGGCAGGTGGCGGTATTGGGCAGCG
>Ga0316613_10000105_pt1 | contig 114990 bp, 99 predicted proteins | sample OWC_soil_day10_C_2_FD_207647 | JGI IMG/M metagenome (GOLD analysis project Ga0316613, IMG submission 207647) | Wetland soil microbial communities from Old Woman Creek delta, Ohio, United States - OWC_soil_day10_CT_b | ecosystem: Environmental > Terrestrial > Soil > Wetlands | place: USA: Ohio...
ACCCGGTGGACCTTTCGTATAAAGACTTCGAAAAGATAGGCATCAGTGGCAAGTTTATTGTCCGGGACGTGTGGAGGCAGAAGGATATTTGCCGCATTGAAACCAAAGCGGATGAACTAAAGCTCAAGGTGCCTGCCCATGGCGTGGCCCTGTATAAATTTATAGCTGCAAAATGAATCTTTAATCAAGAAGCTTGCGTATATTAAATTATATAGTTTAAACCAATTTAATTGTTAAAATAAACTAGCTGATTGGTTGAGAATAATTAGTTTAATTTTTTATTTGTGTAATTTTAGAAATGCAATCTATATGAAATGCAATATGTGGAGTAAGCACGTTATAAAGGACAGCGGGATATTTGCAAACCATCTAGGATACATCGGATCTAAAGGGAAATCCGACTCCTTCTGTCTGTTGCATTGCCCGGAGGCGGAAGGTTTAAACGGACGGTTTGCATCGAGTCGTTTTCATTCAATGCCGATGGCTCTATTCCGTTGATCACTCCAACCAAATAGGGAGTAAGGGAAAGCGCTGCCAACCTGAATCCCTACAAAAAATAATATAGAAATTGAAGTCTTATGAACAGAAAGGATTTTTTAAAAACGGCTTGCTTTTCAGTAATTTGTATGTGTGGATTCGGTTCAATCGCATTTGCTAAAGATGATGTTGTTGGTGTTGATGAAAAAGCATTTCAGAATCAGGCTCAAAGCCTTTCTCTTTTGCGGGAATGGATATCGAGTTTACTTCTGAATGCCGATATTGAATTGGATAAAGAATCTGTCAGAAAATTGATTAAAAAAACGGCTGAAGTTCATTTTGAAAATTTGAAAATGGATGCTCTTTTAGCAGAATACAAAGGTGACCTTGACAGGTTTTCTATTTTTATCCAAGATAAGTGGGGATGGAAAGTAGATTACGACAAGGGAAAAGGAATTCTAATTGCCGATGAAAATAAGAATTCATGTGTTTGCCCGATTGCTGCCGTCTATAATAAAGAAAAAGATTCATCTGCAATATGTTATTGTTCCGAAGGATTTGCCGAAAAAATGTTTTCCGCAGTATCGGGAAAGCATGCGCATGCAGAAGTTATAGCTTCCATTCGTAGAGGAGATGCAAGTTGTAAATATAAAGTCACATTCTCTTGAAAAGGGATGCGATAAAACTGGGCTGATTTAATGGTTAAATATATTTGTTTGCCATAAATTGAAATAAATATGAAGCTAAAACGACTATTGTTAGTTCTTGTATGTTGTGTTATCAGTCTTTCCACTGTTTTCACACAGACAGAAAAAAACTATCACGTCTGGGCGACAACTCCACCATTAACACCTTCACAGTAGTGGGGTAGTTCCCAGGACAAAGATTCGGTTGTTCTTGGCGGCCTTGTTAGCAAAGGCGGAGTGGATTTTCCTGAAACAGCTCAGGTAAAAGTAAATTTCGAAGCAATTGGTATAAAAGGCAAAATAAATATATATAAAGATGAAAAAAAACAATTTAATGCTGTCGTTGCTGTTGGTTCTGGCCTTTGGCATTCAGGCGCAAGCGTATCAAAAAAATGATTTGGGTATAAAGGCTCAAATCAATTCTATGGATGTTGAAGTCCAGTTCTATGGACCATCCACCGTGAGAGTTTTGAAATCTCCCGCAGGTAAAACCTTTAGCAAGGAAAGTTTGTCGGTGATAAAAAAGCCGCAGGCTACTAAGTTTACAGTCAATCAACAAGGCGATGTGGTTTCTTTGAAAAGCGGTAGATTGAAAGTGGAAGTAAATATAAAATCAGGTAAAATAGCATATTCTACCGTCGCCGGAACGCCATTGTTGAGTGAGAAAGAAGCCGGTGCTACCTTCACCGATTTTAACGATGCAGGATCAAAAACCTACACCGTGAGCCAGTCGTTTTCCCTTGATAAAGACGAAGCCATTTACGGCTTGGGACAGCAGCAGCGTGGTAAATTATCTTTGCGCAACACCAAACTGAATATGGTGCAGGGCAATACCGACGATTACGTGCCGTTCCTTGTATCGACAAAAGGCTACGGATTGTTCTGGGATAATTATTCGCCAACGGTTTTTGAAGACAAGCCCGAAAGCACCTCTTTCAAATCGGATGTGGGCGACTGCATTGATTATTACTTCATGCTGGGTGGGAATATAGATGGCTCCATCGCCTGCATGCGGGAACTTACCGGACAGGCCCCCATGTTTCCTTTGTGGACATTTGGCTACTGGCAAAGCAAGGAACGCTACAAGAGCCAAAACGAACTGGTGGGCGTCGTGAATAAGTATCGTGAACTGGGTGTGCCGCTCGATGGCATCATTCAGGATTGGCAATATTGGGGCAACAATTATTTGTGGAATGCCATGGAATTTCTTAACCCGGAATTTCCGAACCCAAAGAAAATGGTGGAGGATATTCACAACCAAAACGCACACCTGATTATTTCCATCTGGTCTTCATTTGGGCCGCAAACCAAACAATTTCGAGAAATGCAACCCAAGGGTATGCTTTTGAACTTCGGCACATGGCCGCAATCGGGATTGGATAGCTGGCCTCCAAACAAGGAATATCCCTCAGGTGTGGAACCTTATGACGCGTATAATCCCGAAGCTCGCGATATTTACTGGAAATACCTGGACAAAGGGCTTTTCTCGTTGGGAATAGACGGTTGGTGGATGGATTCAACGGAACCGGATCACCTGGATTTTAAACCATCCGATTTTAATTTGAAAACCTATCTGGGGTCATTCCGCAAGGTGCGTAATGCTTTTCCGCTAATGGCGGTAGGCGGGGTGTACGAACACCAACGTGCCACAAGTTCCGATAAGCGTGTGTTTATCCTTACCCGTTCCGCTTTTGCCGGACAACAACGCTTCGGGGCCAATACATGGTCGGGTGATGTGAATTCTTCCTGGCAATCGTTGCGCAATCAGGTGCCGGCCGGTCTCAACTTTTCGATGAGCGCAATTCCTTACTGGAATACCGATATAGGTGGTTTCTTTGCAAGTGCTTATAAAAGGGGCTGGGGTGAAGGAAATAAAAATCCATCGTTCCAGGAATTATATGTCCGCTGGCTTCAGTTCGGGGCATTTACACCCATGATGCGTTCGCACGGGACAGACATTCCTCGGGAAATATATAACTTTGGAAAAAAAGGCGAAACAATCTACGATGCGATAGCAAAAACTATTCATTTGCGTTATTCCCTGTTGCCGTACATCTACTCTGCTGCGTGGGACGTCACCAACAAGCAATCCACGATGATGCGCGCTTTGGTGATGGACTTTGAAGACAAGAAAGTTGTTGATATGAACAACGAATACATGTTTGGTAAATCCATACTTGTGGCTCCAATTGTTAATGCCCAATACACTCCGGAAACTATTGTGAAGTCAAACGAGGAAACGGGTTGGGATAAAAAAGAAACCGCCAACGACACTAAAATCCAAGCTGTGACTTTTGCTCAGGCTAAATCGACAAAGGTATATTTGCCGGAAGGCACGGCTTGGTATGATTTCTGGACAAACGAGAAAATAAATGGTGGCCAGGAAATAACCAAATCAACCTCTATCGACGAGATTCCCTTGTACATTAAATCGGGAAGCATCATTCCGTTTGGCCCCCAAGTGCACTATGCCACCGAAAAGAAGTGGGATAACCTGGAGATCCGTGTTTACCCCGGTGCGGATGGAGAATTTACATTGTACGAAGATGAAAACGACAATTACAATTACGAAAAAGGGGCATATTCCACGATCTCATTCAAATGGAACGACAAGGACAAAATTCTTACGATCGGTACCCGCAAAGGTTTGTTCCCCGGAATGCTTACCGAACGGAAATTCAGCATCGCTGTCGTTGGTAGTGGAAAAAACATGCATAAAACTGTACCTTATACAGGTAAAACAATGAAAGTTAAATTGTAAAAATTATATAATTAATTAATAATAAACAATGAAAAAAATCGTAGGAATTTTCTTTATTATTTCGATTACGATTCTTGGCTTGAATGCCCAAAACAAGAAATCGTCAACGAAATCGTCAACCGGCAGTTATTTGCTGCCGCCATTCCCTTCCATTCCGGCAAAACAACCACTTGATAGTGTAAACATGGGTGACTCGAAAACTTTTCCGGAAGTGAAGTTAGACATTCCGATTGCATCGGGGCCATTCGAGCCCACTTGGGAATCCATCGAAAAGAATTATCCCGGTGAGCCTTCGTGGCTGCGCGAAGCAAAATTTGGCATCTGGGTGCATTTCGGCCCGCAATCGGCCGGAGAAAGTGGCGACTGGTATGCCCGCAACCTATATAAGCCAGGCTATAGAGCTTATGAAAATCATCTCAAAAGGTATGGCCATCCGTCCGAAGTTGGATACAAAGATGTACTTCGCGATTGGAATCCAACGAAACTCAATCCGGCGGCACTCACAAAGCTTTACCAGGAAGCAGGCGCCCGTTTCTTGATGATACAAGGGGTGCACCACGACAACTACGATTTGTGGAATTCTAAGTATCAACCATGGAATTCCGTAAACATCGGTCCAAAACGCGACTTGATAGGTGAATGGGCAAAGGCCTGTCGTGCCAACGGGATGCACTTCGGGGTGACATTCCATCATGAATACACTTGGTGGTGGTGGCAAACTGCGTTTGGCAGCGATAAAGAAGGGGCTAAAAAAGGTGTGCCTTATGATGGCAACCTGACCCTTGCCGATGGAAAAGGGAAGTGGTGGGAAGGCTACGATCCTCGTTTGCTTTACGGCATTGATTTGCGAGAATACAAAGGTGTGTCAAAAGCTGCTGCATCGGGTTGGTCGCCGCCGCCGGCTGGCATTTTTGCCAATCACCTCGATTACGCAAAATGGTACGCCACCCAATGGGCTTTACGCATGATGGATGTGGTGGAGCATTACGATCCGGATTTCATCTATACTGATGGAACAGTTCAGGGCCCATTCACCGGTAATGGTACCGGCACAGGGTTCAAGGCAAACGCTATGCAGACTGTCATGGCCGATTATTACAATCGGACCCTCAAGAAGCGTGGTGAAGTGAACACTTTTAGCATCGTGAAATTCCGCAGAAAAACAAACGGGACTGTCAACACCGAAGAGCATGGGCTTCCATCTGATATAAAAACCGATCAGCCGTGGATCGGTGAGGCTCCCGTGGGCGACTGGTTTTATGCACCCAATTTCACTTACGATTCAGGAATGATGATCCATTACATCATCGAAGCCATCGCACGCGATGGTAATGCCGCCATATCCATTGCCATTCTACCCGATGGCTCGCTGGATGAAGGAAGCGTTAAGATGCTCAAGCAAGTGGGCGTGTGGATGCGCCGCAATGGCGAAGCCGTTTATGGAAGTCACGCATGGAAAATTCCGGGCGAGGGAGAGATCGTCAATGGAAAGCTGAAACAGTTGCCCGGCGGTGCATTGAATCGCAAACAAGCTGAATTCAAGTTTGATGCGCAGGACATACGTTTCACCGTAGGCAAAAATGGTGCTCTGTACGCATTTTGCATGAACGTACCCATGCCAGGCGCAACGGTCAGGATCAAATCGCTGGGTGTAGATGCAAAGTACATGGACAAAAGCATAAAGTCGGTAAAGCTGCTTGGATACAATGGCAAACTGGAATGGAAGCAGGAGGCTGACGGCCTTGCCATCACTTGCCCCCAGGAAATGCCTTTTGCCACATCAGTTGTATTCAAAGTTGAATGCCAGTAAAGCTGGAAACAAATTCAAGCTTGCACCTAAAGTTAAAGTATTTTTAAATCAGTCTGTTAAGCGGGCTCTGTTTGCTCCCCCAAAAACAACCCGCATCAGACTTGAAGCTCTTGAAGCAATTGGAGGCTTCCTTGCCTCGTTTTCAGCAACAGCAAGGTGGTGGTTGAATAACATGACTATCATCAAGGTGCAAATGAAAGCAAGAATATGAGTTTATCATTTATCTTTTCAATGCAATGACAAATCAACGATACTATAGGCCAGAATTAGATGTATTGCGGCTGGTCGCTTTTTTATCAGTTTTTCTAACTCACAGGATGGATCTTGCGCCGATTGATCCAACCATGTATTTCTGGGGCTTTCATATTAGCTTAGTTGGCGTGTTCGGTGTGCCTGTGTTTTTCTTGTTAAGTGCTTTTTTGATAACGGAATTATTGACCCGGGAAAAAGAACTAACAGGAAGAGTCCATCCAAAATCTTTTTATATCAGGCGCATGCTGCGTATATGGCCACTTTATTTTACTGTTTTTTTCGGTCTTGTTTTGTTGGCTTATTTTTTCCCTGTTTTTGGGCATATCCCGAAAACAGCATGGGCTGCTTTCTCCTTGTTTGCAGGAAACTGGTATATCTGTATAAACCAGTGGATTCACTCATATCCGGTCAATCCTCTTTGGAGTATATCGGTGGAGGAGCAGTTTTATATTCTTATACCACTGATTGCAGCTTACGGAGGAGGCCGTATAATGAAAGTTGTTGCTTTCCTATTCATTGTCCTCGCCTATGTTTTTATTTTAAATTATGCTCGGCATCCTACTCCGGGTTTTAGCAGCGAGTGGACAAATAGCTTCGTCCAATTTCAGTTTTTCTCAGCAGGGATCTTACTTTCACTTTACTTGAAGGGCTGGCAGCCCAAATGGCCCTTGGCAGTCCGTTTCCTGATGGCTTTTGCAGCATTGGGGTGTTGGTTGATTGCGTCCATGAAATGTGGCATCCATGCCGATGCGCCACATTTGTCAACTCCGTTTGAGGCTGTCACCGGCTGGTTGCTCGTCTTGCTAGGGGTGGTGCTGCTTTTTTTAAGTTTGCTGGGTGTTTCTGCAAAATATTTGCCAAAGGCACTTGTATATTTGGGCCGCATATCTTATGGGCTTTATGTTTTTCACGCATTGATGTTTTTTCTTGTATTCGTGCTGTTCAAGGAAGAGCTTGCGATGCTTTGCCAAGCGTTGCATGTGTATGAATGGAGGAACAGTGTCGGAGCGGTGGTCGCGTTTGGCTTGACTGTTTCGATCGCAATGGTTTCGTATCGGTTTTTCGAGATGCCATTTTTGCGCTTGAAAAAGCGGTTTACATTTATTGAATCGAGGGATTGATGTGTCAGGGATCTTCTAGGCAACATCAAAATAGGGAAGACTGACCCAATGGCACCTGGCAGGACTGTGTTTTTGACGTATTGTATTGTGTCTTGAAATTAATAAATTATGAAATTAAAATATGCATTTATAGTTTGCCTTTTCCCCCTTCTTTGCCAGGGGCAGGTTGTTGAAAATTTCAAAGAATTATCCGATAGGGTGAATATTACCTTGTCCAACGGAACACTTACCATTTCTCCTTTAGCCGACAATGCGGTTCGAATAAAATTCTACAAAACCACGGAAGGAAATCTTCCGGAACTTGTGTTTACTTCGGGGGCAAAAACTCCTGCATTTAAGGTAGCCGATTCACCCTCAGCACTCGAAATCAAAGTCTCCAGAATCACCGTATCGCTCGATAAACAAACCGGTAAGTTATCGTATGCTGACAATGCCGGTAAGGTTTTCCTAAGTGAAAAGATAGGTACCCGGAAGCTCACTGCCGGTTCTATTCAGGGCGAACCTTGTTTTGCAGTTGAGCAAGGTTTTGAATCGCCTGCAGATGAGTATATTTTCGGCTTGGGGCAGTTTCAGGACGGGCAATACAACCTCAAGAACGTAGCCCGCCGATTGACACAGGTGAATACCCAGATCGCCATTCCGTTTATTTATTCAAGCAAAGGCTACGGTTTGATGTGGCATCAGTACGGACTTACTGATTTTAACCCGACTGATAATTTTATTTCACTTGAAAAGCAACAACAACCAACCACCGCAACCAACCAAACGGCCGAGGTAACCACCACTTCCGGCACACAAAAAGTATCGCAAGACCAATCGCTTTATCTGGGCAAATTCATCGCTCCTGAAGATGGCGAATATTCTATTTTTCTGGATTTGGGCGACATGGGCAACCGTCATTTCGTTGCCATAGATGGCAAAGCTTGTATCGATCAAAGCAACATGTGGCTTCCGCCTACTGCCGGAACATTGGTGAAGCTGAAAGCGGGTGAACACCAGGTGCAAATCCTTTGTAAATCGGATAATACACCCAAATTCTCGTGGCGGAAGAGCGATAATTCCACCACCTTCCGTTCGCCTGTCGCTCAGGCACTGGACTATGTGGTGTTTTACGGCCCATCGGCTGACAATGTTATTTCCTCCTACCGTAATTTGTCGGGCAATGCACCGATGTTCCCCAAGTGGGCGTATGGCTTCTGGCAATGCCGTGAACGTTACACATCTGGTGCTCGTTTGGTGGAGACGGTCAAGGAATTTCGTAAAAGAAACCTTCCGCTTGACGTGATTGTGCAGGACTGGCAATACTGGGGTGATAGGGGCTGGGGCGTGCCTCAGTTCGACGAAAAGAATTATCCGAATCCTTCCGGTTTTATCAAAGAATTGCACGATTTGAATGCTCACTTCAACATCTCGATTTGGTCGAATCCCGACAAAAACTCAACGATAGGGAAAGCGTATGTGGCCAAGAACCGTTTTATTCCGGAAACCAAGTGGCTCGACTATTTCAACCCGGAAACCCGAAGTGAATACTGGAATACATTGAAAGTGAGTATGTTTGATAACGGTGTCGATTCGTGGTGGATGGATGCCGTTGAACCCGAGAACGATGCCCTGAAAGGAACAAAAACTTACCTTGGCATTGGCGACTTCTACCGTCTGACCTACCCGCTCATGGTTAGCCAAGCTGTGTACGAAGGCCAACGTGCAACATCCCCGGACAAGCGCGTTTGCATACTCACCCGTTCCGCTTTTCCAGGCCAGCAACGCTATGGCATCATCAACTGGTCGGGCGACATTGGTGGAACATGGGACGCGTTTAGAAATCAAATTGTCGCCGGATTGAACTTCAGCATTACCGGCTTGCCCTACTGGACTACCGATATTGGCGGATTCTTCCGTCCCGGACGCTCGCAATACAACGACGAAAACTATCACGATTTATTGACACGTTGGTATCAGTGGGGAGCCATGAGCCCGATTTTCCGTATGCACGGTTACCAAACCGAAACAGAACCTTGGAAATACGGAGAAAAAGTGGAAGACAACATGCGTAAAATGCTCAACCTTCGCTATCGGCTATTGCCTTACATCTATTCCGAAGCATGGCAGGTTACCCAAAATGGCTCTACCCTTATGCGCCCGCTGGTGATGGACTTCAACGGAGACACGGCTGCCGTTGACCGTCAGTTTCAGTATATGTTTGGAAAATCAATCCTAACGGCACCCGTGACCAAACCCGACGTTACTGAATGGGATGTTTATTTACCCAAAGCAGCAGATTGGTTCGATTTCTGGACTGGAAAACGATTCCAAGGAGGAGAAACGGTGAGGACGGATGCTCCGTTGAATAAGATTCCTTTGTACGTTAAAGCCGGATCTATCATTCCCATGGGTAAAATTATCCAATATGCCGGAGAAAAATCGGACACCCTCGAAATCCGCATTTACAAAGGGGCTGATGCTCGATTTCATTTATATGAAGACGAAGGCGATAACTACAACTACGAGAAAGGTAAATACTCAACCATTTCGTTCAGTTGGGATGAGAAAACTCAATCGCTCACAATCGGCAAAAAGAAGGGCGATTTTCCGGGAAGTTTGAAGAAACGCATTTTCAATATTGTTTTGGTGGACGAGAATAAAGGTTTTGGAACTAGTAGTTGTATAACGGGAAGAAAAGTTGCGTATGTGGGAGCAAGGATGGAAATAAATCTGCGATAGCCATTAACAAAATTAAGACTCATCCATCGCGCTGTTAGTAAACATCCTGCAATTTGTTCGGGCTTCATCGTGAGGGCGAACCATATTTGAATGAATTTGTCGAAACTAATGTCGAAAGCAAAGCTCCCAAACAGGGCGAAAATTCTTTATTTATAAAAAACTATCAATCAGGGTAAATACAATGGAAGACACCCCCAATTGGCTATATTCTAATTCTTATTTCGAACTCACGTTAATATAACTTGTATTTTATGCAGTCGGATGCAGTGGTAACTTCATTTATCTCTTCGTTGGGGTATTTCAGGCGGAAATAGCTCGTGAAATCCTCTTTCAGGTAGTGGGTGTAAACTACGGAATCGGACTCTTGATAGGGCACCAACGTGTAGTTGTACTTCAAATGCCCATCGTAATACAGGAGTAAATTGTTGTCCCCGTTATAACTAAATTCTCCAGTCAGGGTGTCTGTTGTCGTTTTTCTGTTGGTGTACTTCACTGTGCCACTGGTCTTGGTCAAGAAAACAAAATCGTACTCGTCCAATAATTTCGGAGACAAAGAGTCGAGTTCATTTTGTATGGCACTCTTTAAACTCAGATTTTCTATGTCAACCGTGGACCTGGGAGGATTAAATAGGATGATTTGGTTGTATCTTGGAATTATTTTGATATAAAAGGTCAATTGTCCAATATCCGATACCACCAATGCGACGTCCGCCTTCACCGGATCCGCTATCAGGGAACTTATCACGTATCCCTTGCCGTTGTTTGTCATTGTGTATGCGGGGTGATTTTCATCCAACAGTATGGTTGCGTTTTTATCATTGTCAACATACAGCACAATGGAATCGCCCAACTTCATGGCGATGGTGTCGCCATCCTCAAGGGTATTGTCATCCAGCAGCCGATAGTTTGAATAATGTGTCCCAAGCTGTTCGCTTATCGACTTTGAGCTGTCGTCTTCGTCGTGGCAAGCACATAGCAGGATGGGGAATAATAATATAAAGGACTTCAGTGGTTTCATTTTTTTTAAATTATTATCAAGGAAGTGAGATTCATCAAAGCTCTCTCGCCGCCTCTTGCAATATTTTTTATCCGGATAATTTTTCTCTTGGAGTGGGTTAAGTTTTTAAGCTGTTTCGGCGAGGTGGTCTATTTCAAATTGAAATAATCCGTAATGCTGGTATAAGTACTAAGTCCCCTAGGTAAGAAAATGTAGAGGTTGTCATTATTTGTACTCTTTTTTAGTGCATACACGTAAGGGTTAAAGAGATATACATTTGGGAGCTGGAGCGTGTACCCTATTGTGGTGTCATCGCTTGGATTTACCCCTGTTTTAGTACCAATGTCATAATATTTGCTTATTTTTCTTGAACTGTCGATCAGTTCCATGTCACGGCTATTGCTGTCAAATAATAGTTTCCGGCGGTAAGACTCCCTGTTGGCAATACTGGATTCCAATTTGCTACCTACACTCCCAAGATGGAGACTGCCGCATCCATAGATAAGATTTTTTGTGCGCTCCGGCTCGTATAGCTTTCAATAGATTTTGTGGATCTTGTGATTGAGGATGCCGCATTCGAGCTTGATGAATATAAATTTTCTGGAGAGATGTTTATTATCGGCATAAGCTGTTCTATAGGAAGTACAGTTTGGCAGGTGTCTAAAAATGCTATGGACTTTGCCATTTCAGGTGAAATATAAGGTTCTAAAACCTCTATGTTTTCACTCGTTGCATCAGACTTAACGATATTTTCATTGTCATTTGTACAAGCGAAGATTAATAAGATAGACAATAGCCCAGTTAATAAGTATTTTTTTTTCATAATTGAAGGTTTTATTGATTAATATTTGATAGAACATATTGTCCATTAAAAAACTATGCTGATAGACTTATTGATATCTTTTATTAATTTGTTAATAAATTGTTTATGTCTTGAAAAGTATGGATATATGTCATTATAAACAGCGAATACTTCAACAACTTCAGACCCAAGGCTAAAGTAGGGTTCGCCTACGCTTCTAATATTGATTCCCATAAGACGTAAGGTTTCAAACAGGCGAATGTCGCATTCTGCAATGAGGATATTTTTCTCGTTTTCACAAACAATTCCAAATGCCAACAATGTGAGTACTTTGAATATGAGGGTATCTGTTCCTTGTTTTATAGCCAATCTTCCGATATGACATACATTGCGGTATTCAATGGATCTTAGCTCTTGGCATAATTCATTGGAAACTTTCTCATCGACACCCTTCCTTAATTTATGAATCCTTATCGAACCCACGATATTTTCATCATAATCCCGTACAACATAAAAAGCAGAGTCCGCAAAATCCTCCTGCTCTTGTATTAATATCTCTTCAAGCTTACTTTCTGGCTCAATGTCTCGATAGCCGTATTTTTCATAATTGGTCTCTATTACGAACCGAAGTACATCTTCGAGGTTCTCTTCTGACAATATATAGATGTTAAGGCCGTTCAGTGATATACATTGTTTGTCCATAAGGGAGGGTTTATGATTTTTACAAAAATACTCTTTGGACTGTTAAAAGCCACTACCCCTTCGGGTAGAAGGATTGTGAAAACATAGAATATCTATATGAATATTGATTATTGGTAAGAAACCACTACCTTTAAGTTATAAAACAGTTTTCCCATGTTGTTGAAAGAACTTAAAAATGTATTCTTCAATCCGATAGCTTTTCAAGGTTCTATATCTGATAAAGAATACCAGGATACGCAATTTTGTATAGATACTTTGGAAGCGTTGTCCCGCTCATGCAACTTAAGCATATATGTAATAGATTATTACAAGCAAAACTTTTTGTATGTGTCATCAAACGAACTCTTCCTGAACGGCAACACAGTGGAAGATATCAAAGCTATGGGGTATGCTTATTATCAGAAATATCTTCCGGAATCGGATTTTAATTTTCTAAAAAAAATAAATAGAGCTGGGTTTCGCTTTTTCTATGGCACGGATGATGCTGATAGGCTCAAATATACTATTTCCTACGACTTTCACTTATTGAAAGGCAAGAGGAAGATCCTGGTTAACCATAAGCTGACTCCAATCAAGTTGAACCAATACAATCAGGTGTGGCTCGCCATGTGCGTGGTTACATTGGCTCCTAAAGGTTCTAAAAGCCAAACGATTATAATAAATTCGGACTCGAATTACAAATATATTTTTAATGAAATAACATTGAGATGGCGTAAAATCGACATGTTACTTTTTTCTGATAAGGAAATAGACATATTGAGATTTTCCGCCCAGGGCTTTTCCAATATGGAGATAGGACGCATGATGTGCCTTGATATGAATACCATCAAGTTTCACAAGAAACATATATATTCGAAAATGGAAGTGAGGAATATCTCGGAAGCAGTCGCTTATGCAACTACAAATAAGATTATTTAAGCTTCAGAATATGGTGGAAGCCAAATAAAAGTCGGGAAACAACTTTACAGGCTTTGCCGTTGCAATCTCGTAAAGCACTCTGGTGCAAACTCCGGCAGTCATCCATGAGGCTACTGAAAGCTGTGGGTAATATTCCAAATGCTTATTCCCCTCGATCCTTTCTAAGACGCTCGAAAGGCAGTCATATAGGGTTTTGTTATCTTCCAATCTTGTCAAGATATATTTTACCAAGCTTATCTCGAAGTTTTGATGGTGAGGTTGGATGAAGTCAAGCCCCAGGCTTTCTTTGTTGATGACAAAAAGCAAACCAGCCCATCCTAGGTTGTAGGGATGAATTATGGGAATATTATTTTCTTTGCAAATACTATCGAAAATAAATGGCGACCGTGAATTGAAGTCTATGGCACTGATGGCAATATCAGGTTTAAATTCAAGTATATTTGATTCAATGTTGCCGATGTCTAGGTATTCTGGCTTGTAACTAATCCGGGCATCGGGATTGATCGCAAATAATCTTGTTGCCAGGCTTTCTACTTTCTTTTTGTCGATATCTCCTTGCGTATAATTCTGACGGTTCAGATTGCTGTCTTCAACCGAATCATTGTCGATGATGCATATATTTTCAAAGCCTAACCTTAAGGCACATTCTGCAATTGTACTTCCAAGTCCTGCACCGGCTAAGAATAACTTTTTGCTTTTTAAAATGATTTGTTCGGATTCGTGAACATAAAGTTGGTTACGCAAATATCTCCTTTTCATCGTGAATGCGTTTTAATGGGAATTAATGTTTGCCAAAAGTATGAAATTTGACGATAATACTACCATATCCTGCTTGAATTGCTTCTTCGGGATTAAAAGTGTAATGTTCGTTATGTGATCCGGATTCCAACCGATTACTCACACATTTCGTTTTCCTTATAGTCTTATAGACATAGTTTATATCGAGTAAATGGTTATTTCATATTATTATTTATAATTGATGCGAATCAGCATTTAAAAAATTAGATAAATAAAACCGATGGCAATTTTTCCCATTGCGTGTAACTAAAAGTCCGGATTTAGACCTGACTTTCTGGGGTTCTTTGGATATTTGTTTTCTCATTCAGTCAGTTGAAAAATGATTCTATGGGGTTGTCTGGGTTTGGAAACGGCAGTGGAGAATAAGTCATTGTAGGCTTAGTCCCTTTGTTTTTCTTAGTCGGATTGTTTTTTGATTCCCTTAACAGGAGTGAGCATCTGGATATTCTAATTTTGTGATTTTTGGTCATTAAAATATTTGAAATCAGAATATATCTTATCACCTAAGATGGTTCGGTTATTTATTGCTTCATTCCTGCGCAAAGATAATGACCAGGCTTTCGGGGAAAGGTAGTTTTCCTTTCCTGCTGAAGCTAAAGCATGTAGCTTCAGCCCATAGCGGTACTGTTTTTTGGTGGAGCAATGGCCTTTGCTGATAATCTCCGGCGCCACTTTAGATACCCTGTTTCTACCGGTGCAGGTAGTTATGGACATGGAATCAACGAGCGAGGTCTGTAAATCACAATTTTCGGGTGGAAATGAATTTATTATTTCCTGATCAGTAAATACCGGAGCATTATTGTTGACAGTAATATTTTAGCTCTGAATCGTATAACTAACAGATATACATATAAATTCTTATCAGTTTAAGCTCTTTCTTCCCCTCGAATCATGGTTAAATAAATGTATGGTAATTTTTTATTTAAATTTTTGATTTACAATAAATTGAATAGCTGTTTGCTGCGCTTGTTTTTCTCAAGTTTTATGCCGATACCAATATATTCTCCGCCGCACTCACCCCGCAAGTGACCGGCTCCGTACTGAAAGCCCTGGAGCTGATTAAACAAAAACCCGAAATCAGGGAGAAACTATGGTGGAATATCAATTATCTCAGGGAGAATCTCACCAACAAAGGCTTCGACATCGGGAAATCGAAATCGGCCATCTTCCCGATCATGGTAAGGGACAATGAAAAAGTTTATGCCATCGCCAAGTTATTGCAAGAAAGTGGTATATTTACAATCGGAATTGTCTATCCTGCCGTGAGAATAAAGGAAGCGCGGTTGCGGGTCAGCGTCCTTTCCACCCATGAACAGGAAGACCTGGACAAGTTGACCAATGCCCTTATTGATATTAACAGTGCAATTAATTTTGCTTGACAAGAAATGGAAAACAGAAGAAAACGGAGAACACGGAACGACATTGAAGCCTCCATCAACGAAGCCGCGACTGGCCTGATCGAAGAACGGGGCTTCCACGATATTACGGTGACGGCCATCATGCAGAAGGCCAAGATAGAACCGATCGTATTTTACAACAGGTACAACGACCTCGGGGAGTTTACCGACGGCTTTGTGAAAAAGTACGACTACTGGTTTAGCGACGTCATGAAAAAGATTGAGAACAAGAACGATCTTAAAACCCAATACGCCTCCATATTGGGCAGCCTGTTCGACTCCCTTCAGGCGAACAAGATGATGCAGCAACTGCTCCGCTGGGAAGTCTCGAACAACAACGATACCACTCAGCGGACAGCCCGCCTCAGGGAATTTTACACGCTGCCGTTGGTGGAAAAGTACAAGAAGGCATTTGAAGGTTCGCCTGTGGACATAGACGCCGTCTCGGCCTTGATTATCGGCGGGATATATTACCTGATATTGCATGCCGACCTTTCCTTGTTTGCCGGGATAGATATACGGGCAGAGGATGGCAAACGGAAAATACACGATGCGCTCGGCTATTTCAGCAACCAGTTTTTCTCAACCCTGTCGCCGGCAAGGACAGAAGCCGAAACCATCGCCAGAAAGATGAGGGAGAAGGGCATTGCGCTGGATATAATAGCTGAATGCACGGGAGTGAAGGCGAGTGTTATCGAGCAGTTGTAAGTAAATAGCGACTGCTATTTAAGTGGATTATTCAGAAAACAACGGCCCTAAGTCTTGGAGTAATATCCTTTAGCGTCCAGCCACTGAGAATCAGATTGAGTCAGGATAGAATTCTTGGCTGAATCTTTTTGCACTCGACAAGAAATTTTCTTCCTTATAGGAAAGTATATGTGCAGTAAAGTGAGTTTAACCAAAACAATTTGTGTTTTTAGTTTTTTTCTCTTGATTTGCGTATATGCCATGCGCGCTTCAGAGCAATGCAAGTTCGGTATTCACCGGCAAAAGGAGTAACGTTCGATTAGAAAATAACCGCGGACTTCCGCAAGTTGCATGTTCCCAATATTGCACATGGGGTTAGAAAAAAGCGGACGTTGAAAAAAATCGCATAAAATGTCCAAAATTGAAAGTTCGAAATGTCTTTAATTGAATTTTTAAACAAATCACAATGAAACAATTCTTATTATTACTTCACGAAGACATTCAACAAATGAGTGGACTATCGCCCAAAGAAATGCAAGAAATCGCGAATGCCCACATGGCTTGGGCAAACAAACTAGCCGAAGCCGGGCACTTGATTTCAGGAGACGGTCTAAAGCCAAAAGGTGTCCTCATCACCGGAAAAGAGTGCGTCATCAAAGACGGGCCATATTTGGAGTCCAAAGAGATCATCGGGGGCTACTATTTGTTGCAAGCGGATGATTTACAAGACATTGTGGAATTGTCCAAAGAATGCCCAACCCATCTTTGGGGAGGGACTACCGAGATTCGACCCATAATGGATATGGAGGACTATGGGTAATCCCTTGCTTGAAAAGGAAGAATTAAACTACAGGGCTTTGTATGGAAAGCTGTTTTCCGCATTGTTGAGCCAGTTTGGTGCGGCTTATGTTTCTGAAATCGAAGATGCCATTCAAAATTCTTTTTTGAAATCATTGAAGATTTGGAAGCAAGGCCCCATTCCGGATAACAAGGAGAATTGGCTTTTCATCGTTGCCCGGAACGACGTCCTGAACCAAATCAAAGACAGGCAGAAGCAAAGCAATGCGATCGCCTATGAACCTGCCGAAGAAAACCAACCGGCAAACGGACGAAACGACTTGAGGCTCCAAACCATTATATTCATTTCGTCCCTGGACACCATTTCCACCCAGGCCAAGGTGATATCGGTGCTTAAAAATATTTTTGGCTTAAGCATCTCCGAAATACACGGCAGCACTTTGCTCAATCAGGAAGCGATATACAAAAGCATCAACAGGACGAAAAAAAATATCCAACGGGAATTTAGCTCCAAGGCCGTTGACATCGGGTCTATTTCGGCAAACCGGGACACCGTCAAGATTGTGGAAGAAATCTTGTATTCCGTTTTCAATATCGGTTTTGATTCTTTCAATGAAAAGACAGCAAATATTGTGGATGAAGATTTGTGCTTGGAAGCATTCTCCCTGGCCAGGTTTTTATTCAACCAATATCAATTCGATTCCACAAGCAACTTGCTGGCCCTTTTCAGTTTTCACAGTGCGAGAATTCCGGCAAAAATAGAAAATGGCAAATTGGTCCCATTCTTTCAACAGGATCGCAATAAATGGGACAAGGAGCTGCTTCAATTGGGGTTTTCCTACCTTAAAAAGCCCGACACTGCAAGCCGGATCTATCTTGAAGCGATCATCGTCAGCAAGTATATGAGCATCCCCAATTTCACAGACAATGATTGGAAGGATATCGTGGGTTTATACGAAATGATGCAGCACGTATCAGAGTCACCCATTGTGAAATTGAACTATTGCTTTTGTCTGGGCAAAATTGGTGAAACCGAACAAGCCTTGAGGATTCTTTCGGAAATTGAAAAAGAATTGCCAAACGAGCATACCTATTTCAACCTGGTCAAAGCAAAACTGTTGAAAGAGACAAACCCGGAAGAATCAGACAAATTAGTCAGTTCCGTTATGAATAATTTGGGCCAAAAAATAAGAAGGGAATATTTGTTGGAAAACGGATGGATACATTTCTAAAACACGGAGTCCTCATCAAAAATTAGCTTTTCGGGAAATCGGGATTTAAGCAAGGGGAATAATTTGTTGCCTACGTTTGCATAAGCCAATCATTACCTTGACCCTGTATATGCCAAATTCCCAACCGCTTGAATTTGTGAGATAATGAAGATTTATTCTTTGCGCTCGAGCGACCAGCCGGCAGACGAAGGCGTTTTGCCATCGGCTGAAGAAACAGAAAAGTTTGGAATGACAATCATAAAGCTGCCAAACACCATCCATAATGATATGGACGACCATGCAAATGAACGACAAAGAAAGGAAATCCAAAACTACGTACTGACTTTTTTAAACGACTAAAAGAAAAAACAAATGAAGGAAATAAATTTAGTTAGATTGATAATCTTTTACTTGACGGCAATTGCCGTGTCGAATATCTTTCGGTTTGATGTCTTTCATTTTCAAGCCATAATCGAAAGTTTGCCTACATGGACAATGATATTTTATAGCCCGCTCCAAGCTATCGGGGTGTTGCTTGGTGCATTAATAGCCCTGAAATGGTTGCAAAAAGAAAAAAAACTTGACGTTTCAGCTTTTGGAACTTCGATGAAATGGAGTGTCGCAATGAGCATAATCCCTGTTCTGCTTTTGCTCATCATCGGAGTAGATAATAAGCAAGGGGAGAATACCCATTACTTCGGGCTGGTAGCCGGACTATCCACCTTCATCTATTGCTTTTTCGAAGAAATTGGCTGGCGCGGATACTTAGAACAGGAATTGAAAGGTATGGCAGAATTAAAAAGGGTCTTGATTATTGCAAGCTTGTGGTATCTCTGGCATTTGTCATTTTTGAGAAATCCTGATTTAATTCAGAACATACTATTTTTCGGATGGCTCGTACTGGGAAGCTGGGGATTGGGAAAGATAATCCAGCTGACGAAATCGTTATTTGCTGCAACTTGCGTCCATATGGCTATCAACATTTTACTGTTTAACGGATTCATAAAAGAAGGGCTTGGCGGTCTTGACAAGATTGTGATTCTGGGCATCCTTGCTTTAACATGGGTACCGATCCTCATAATATGGAAAAGAGAAAAACGACTGCTCACAAATCAACAAAATAAATGAAATAGCGGCAAGTTATTCGGTTCTTTAAGATTTAATTGATAATTTGCGCACCATTAAAATAGATAATTATGAACACCATAACAACCAAGGGAGCCAAATTCGTTTTTTCCTCTTTATTTATTTTCTTTTGGGCAATCAATTTATTTGCTCAAAACAGTGACAGCCAAGCCATCAAGTCCGTTTTGTCAAGGGATAGCTTGTTTTGGCTTGCCTACAACACTTGTGATACCGCAAGTATAGGAGATTTTTACACGGATGATGTGGAGTTTTCCACCCTATTTACAGACCCTACTGCCATATATTCAAAATATTTTAACTGCCTTCTTTAGGAATTCAAGGCAAGTGCATTGATTTTAGCTGCGACGTAGCTTAAAGATATGCCGAACGACCTGAGGGCAGCCTACGCTCAACATGGTATTGTCCCGTTGGCTTTGTAGGTGCATTCGGTGTCCTAGTTGGCGAAGTCGGATTGCAATTAACAATCAGAGACAGCTAAATCTGGTGAAACGGATTGGATCGGATTAACTAATGGAATCAGAGCTTATTCTAACGTTTGAAAAAATATGAGGTAAATATGTATATGCAACTTTTAAAACTTTAGTATAATGAAAAGGATCAAATATCAATCTGCATTGTTATGTCTATTGGTAATGTGCGGGCTAAACTTGTCTGCACAAATGGTTGGACAACAATTGAACAGCCTTTTTAATAAGCTGGATAGTCAACACGTACTTAACGGGAATGTGTTGATTGCAGAAAAAGGCAAAATCATCTTTCAGAGATCTTTGGGCTATGCCAATTTGGAACAGCAAAAGCAAAATACTGACCATTCCCGTTTCCAGATTGGTTCGGTTTCCAAGACTTTTACTGCTGTGGCAATATTTCAGTTGGAAGAACACGGTAAATTGAAGCTGGAAGACCATCTCGTCTCTTATTTTCCAGACTTCCCCTATCCGGATGTAACCATTTACGAGTTATTGGCGCACACCTCTGGTATTCCTGACAAAGAGGAACTGTTCTTTCCGATAATCGAGCGGGAACCTGACCGCGTTTTCACCAACAGGGATATCATTCCTGCAATGAAAGCACTCAATAAGCCAGTTGCTTTTACACCGGGTAGTCAATGGCGCTACTGCAATATGGGTTATGCACTGCTGGCGTTACTGGTGGAAAAGATCAGCCGGATGCCTTTCGGCGATTACATGAAACAGCACATTTTTTCCCCCGCAGGAATGGAGAACAGCTATTTACTTTCTTCCATGAAAACATCTCAGGATGAAGTCAAAGGTTATTTAATTCGTGCACATTACCTGGGCGACATAGAATCCATTGACCGCAGCAAAAAGGTGCATCCATGGAGCTACAACATGCGAGGGTTTGAGGGATGCACCAACATTGTCAGCACCACACATGATCTGCTCAATTTCGATGTCGCTTTAACCAAAAATAAGTTGCTGAAAGCTGCAACCCTTTCAAAAATGCAGAATCCGTCGAGGCTGTCAAATGGCAGGACTACAGTAGCAGACGGCGAATTTGGTAAAGCTGCATATGGGCTGGGTTGGTTTGTGCCGGCAGATGGCAGCGCGGGAAAAATAGTGATGCATACAGGAAGAGAACCAGGCTTTTTCAGTTTTTTTCTGCGTGATCTCAGTCATCAAAGAACCATTATCATATTGGATAACATGGAAAGTTCAGGTTTTGGAAAAGCTTGCAAAGAAAGTTTTAATATATTTAGCCAAACAGATTATTTTCCGGAAATGAAGCAAAAGGAATCCCTCTTTTTGGCATATGTAAAAAAACTATATTCAGAAGGCCCAGAGGAAGCCATTACTCAATTTAACCTCCTTAAGAGTGACACGGCACATTATTTTGCGGATGAACGGGAACTTAATGAACTCGGACTTGAGTTGCTAAATGATAAACATTACAAATCTGCCTTGGAGGCATTGAAGTTGTGTACAATTCTGTACCCGGAAAGCTGGAATACTTATGACAGCTACGGCAAGGCATTATTGCAAAATGGTAAAAAGCCGGAAGCCATCCTGATGTATAACAAGTCCGTGGAGATGAACCCACAGAATGAACCGGGGAAAAAGATATTAAAAGAATTACTCCAAAAATAGTTATTCCGTCGTCGGATTACAAACCCAATGACGGATGTGTAGCTTCCTACGTTGGGTGCAACACAAAAGAATGGTCCACAAATTCGATTTTTTGAGCTTTAATGGATAATTTGCGCAACATTAAAATGAATAATTATGAACGCAATAACAACCAAGGGAACCAAATTTATCTTTTCCTCTTTATTTATTTTCTTTTGGGCTACCAATTTATTTGCTCAACTCATTGACAGTCAAATCATCAAGCCCGTTTTGTCAAGGGATAGCCTGTTTTGGCTTGCCTATAACACTTGTGATACTGCAAGTATAGGAGATTTTTACACGGATGATGTGGAGTTTTATCATGACAAGAATGGTTTTTCAAAAGGGAGGGACAATATCGTTTCATCGTTCAAAAAGAATCTTTGCAGCGATGATTTCCGTTTGCGGAGAGAGGCGCTTGACAGCACTGTCCATGTTTTCCTCCTGAAAAATCAAGATAGCGTATATGGGGCTATTCTGAATGGAGAGCACTATTTTTACGTATTGGAAAAGGGCAAGAAAGAAAGGCTGGATGGTTGGGCAAAATTTACACATACCTGGATACTGCAAAATGGGAAATGGCAAATGACACGCATCTTGAGCTACGACCACAAGCCTGCACCCTACCTGAATAAAAGGAAGGCGGTCAAAGTCCCCATAAAAATTCTTGACACCTATCTCGGGCAATACAACGGGCCTTCGACGAGTGTCCTGATTAAGAGGGAAAACCAAAACTTAATACAAATTGTGAATGGCAAAAAATTCACCATATATCCTGAAACTGCCACATTGTTCTTTCTTAAAGAGCATGACCTGACATTCGAGTTCTTAGGCAAAAATAAGGCTGGTCGTAAAATGGTCGTGCGTCAGAATGGTGAAATAGTAGAAGAGCTTACATTGATAAAGTAAACCACACTAGAACGAACTATCCCATACCACACAACTATTGTTTTTTTCACGCAAAGCACGCAGAGATTTTAAATTCCCTCATTGCGTTCTTGGCGTGTTTTTACTTTGTTTCTTTGCGTGGGATTGCATTTTTTTCACGCAGAGGGCGCAGAGACTTTTTCGCAGAGATCGCCAAGATCTTAAATTCCCCTTTGCCAACTTAGCCCGCTATTGAAACAAAACGAATCAGAGAAATAGTGTTCGGCATGAATCAATTTACATGGTTACGAATGCACAAACTTGTAATAAATATACAATACTCCATGTTTAATTAAATCATTTTACGGGCTTATTCCATTTATTATTCACGATATTTCATTGTTTTATCAAAAAATGGAGTAAATTTGCCAGATATAAATATGCAATATGTTTTGTATTTATATCTAAAGCGATTCTCAGCTCTTATAAAAGGTTTTGAGCTGCGTTTGGAATTAACAGCGAACTTTCGGGCAGAGAAAATCCCCAACAAGAGGATGTGTTAATATCTCAAAGGGGCATTTCTTTTGTTTCTATATCTCTTTTTTTTGAATAAATATCCATAAATACGCCATCATACGGATAGCATACAGACACGATACAGACACCATAGAGCTATGATATAGGAAAAGAAGGGCTGAAATGAATAAAAATAGGATAATATGCAACAAAAACAAATAAATATGCAGTAAAAAACAAGAAAGGGGAATATCTGCACATCCTGCATGATGATGCCCCAATCTATTAATTTCCTTATTTATTAATTAAAACTTTTAGAAATTATGGCAGAATCCAAAAACAACGTCATCACCCACGGACTCAGTGGGAAAGTAGGCGACCTGATCGTCTTTCGTAACGTCAACGGAAAAACAATCGTTGCAAATAAACCCAAGGAACGCACCGGGGAATTGTCGGATGAACAGAAAACACACAAAAAAAAGTTTCAGCAGGCAATAATCTATGCCAAGTCGGCAATAGCAGACCCTGACACTGCTGAAGCCTACAAGAAAGCTGCCCCAAAGGGCAAATCAGCTTACAACCTGGCTGTGGCCGATTTCTTCCATGCGCCGGACATCAGCGAGGTCAACCTCGAGAAATACACGGGGAAAATCGGGGACACCATTGCCGTCACCGTCACCGACGATTTCAGCGTTCAAGAGGTGTCCGTCACCATCCAGAACGGCGACGGCACACTCGTGGAGCAGGGCTTGGCGCAGAAAGCTCCCGGTAGCGTCCAATGGATTTATACCGCCAGTGCGGAAAACAGCTCCTTGGACGGCGACAAAATCATTATCAAGGCTTCCGACCTTCCCGGTCACGCCACCGAACAGGAAGAGGCACTGTGATAAACCTAAGGCAATTGGAGTGCGGCTTATGTAGCCGCACTCCGGTTGATATAGAAAATTCCAGTTTCGAAAGATAATACTCAGCAACATCCTATCGCTGGATGCGCCAAGTTATAGTTGTCATGAAAAATAAGCTTATTGACTAAAACGGTGAGATAAATAGTTGAAGCAAGCTATTGGACAGCTGGCAATTATTAAGATTATATAGAGGAGAGTCGTATTAAGTCAAAAAACATCAGTCTTGTCGACAAATTGTCATCTGTAGCCAATCCCGTATATTGTTTTTCTTGTTCTTCTGAAGAAAAAAGAAACTCAAATCCATTTTTCAAGTAATAAGCAATCGGAGACTATTCGTTGTAAGCATCGACGACGACAAAACGGCTGCCCGTTTTATTGTTTGAATCTATAAACCAAGACTTTTTGAGAAATTACAAAACAGTTTTGAAAATCTGATTCAAATTTCAAAAAATCAAACTTACAATTTTTATCGACAAGTAATATATAGGAAAAATTAAAAACACACAAAGACTCAAAACCAAGGATCAACAAAACTATGCGATACGATTTTAAGATTTCAGGGGAAAGACATCGAGAAAAATTTACTATCTTGCACCCTGAAAATAGAAATCACAATTAACAATTTAAAAATGGATTTAAAAGAGAAAATATCTCTTGAAGAAGTTGAAAGTAAGCAATTCAAAATTAAAATTGTAGAGCCTGACAGCAATAAAGATGCAGTTTTGACACATTATCTCCATAATAGCAAAAACGGAGTTTCTCAATTTTATAAGAAAGATGCGGTCAAGTACACAAAAGAAATTTTGGAATACAAATACCCAGAAGAAAAAATCACTTTAGAAGCAGCCGAAGAAGCTCTGCAATATGGAATTTTCGATACTTTTCAAGTTCCATTTCCAGCAACAGAAAAACCGAAATTTAAGTTCATAGATCTGTTTGCTGGGATTGGAGGATTTCGTTTGGCATTACAGAATCTAGGCGGAAAATGCGTGTTTACAAGCGAATGGGATAAAGAGGCTAAACGTACTTACAGAGCAAATTTTGGAGAAACGCCATTTGGAGATATAACAAAAGAAGAAACAAAATCTTATATTCCTGATGGTTTTGACCTCTTATGTGCGGGTTTCCCCTGCCAAGCATTTTCAATTGCAGGAAAACGTGGCGGATTTGAAGATACTAGAGGAACCTTATTTTTTGACGTTGCGGAAATCATCAAACGTAAACAACCCAAAGCTATTTTTCTTGAAAATGTAAAGGGCTTAAGAAACCACAACGGAGGAAAAACGCTAGCTACAATCTTAAATGTTTTAAGAAATGATTTAGGTTACTTCGTTCCAGAACCTGAAATTATAAACGCCAAAGACTTTGGCGTTCCACAAAACAGAGAAAGGATTTATATTGTTGGTTTTCATAAAGATATGGCAATTGGCGAATTTACTTATCCACAACCATTAGACAAAAAAGTAACTTTTGCAGACATCAAAGAAAAAGAAGTTCCAGCAACAAAATACTTCCTTTCTACTCAATATGTTCAAACTTTAGTCAATCATAAAGCAAGACACGAAGGAAAAGGAAACGGTTTTGGTTATGCTATAATCCCTGATGATGGAATTAGTAACGCTATTGTTGTCGGAGGAATGGGAAGAGAAAGAAATTTGGTTATAGATCTCAGAATTACTGATTTTACTCCAACAACTCACATAAAAGGAACTGTAAACCGTGAAGGAATTAGAAAAATGACACCGAGAGAATGGGCTAGATTACAAGGTTTTCCAGACAGTTATATAATTCCAGTAGCTGATGCTTCCGCATATAAACAGTTTGGAAATTCTGTTGCCGTACCAGCAATACAGGCAACAGCAAAGGAAATTTTAAAACTAATTGGCATTAGGAACAAATGATAACGGGCAACAAGGGAGAATGGAGTGAAATCTACGCATTGTTTAAACTTTTAGGCGATAAGGAATTACACCCTGGGGATAATGAAATCAAGAAAATTCAAAATCTTGTTTATCCGATTTTAAAGATACTTCGTACCGAAATAAATGGTAATTTTGAGTATTCTATTGAAGATGATATAATTGTAATTTCAGGAGATAAAGAAGTTTTTCGTAGTCCAATTTCTGAATTTCAAGAAAAAGCAAAATTTTTATTAACCGAAATAAAAAGTAATTCTGGAACGTTTTCCGTTCCTGAAATTGAAGAATTTATGCAAAGCATAAATTGTCTTTCACTTAAAGCAAGTTCTTCTGCAAAAACCGATATTACAATTATCGTTCACGACCAACGAACAGGGTTACAGCCTTCATTAGGCTTTAGCATAAAATCGCAATTGGGAAACCCTTCTACCCTTTTGAATGCAGGACAGACTACAAACTTTGTTTATAAAATTAATGGAGTGAAATTTACTGAAAATGAGATTCTTGAAATCAACAATATTTCAACAAACAGCAAAATAAGAGATAGGATAAATAAAATCAAATCTAAAGGAGGGAGTTTTGAGTTTATTCAAACTCAAAAACCAATGTTCAACAACAACTTAATATTGATTGATAGCTTATTACCTAAAATTTTATCGTTTGTTGTTCTAAATTTCTACTCTTCCAATCATTCAAAAATTGAAGATTTAGTACAATTAACTGAAAATGAAAATCCTTTAAATTTTGACACCTCAAATAAACATATGTTTTATAGCTACAAAATAAAACGTTTTCTGACTGATATTGCATTGGGAATGATGCCTTCCAAAGTTTGGACTGGAGAATATGATGCAACAGGAGGCTATTTGATTGTAAAGTCGGACGGAGAGATTTTGTGCTATCATATCTACAACAAAAATGAATTTGAAAATTACTTGTTATCTAATACAAAACTTGAAACTGCAAGTAGTTCACGACATGGATTTGGGAAAATTTATGAAGAAAACAAACAATTATTGTTTAAACTGAACTTACAAATACGATTTGTATAACCACAGACTGAAATGACATAGATTTTTATCTATCATTATTGTTTTTAGATTGGAACGTTCGGATAAGTCAAAACTACTAGAATATATTTGTTGCTATTTTTACATAATAATTTAGAATATCAATAAAAATTATATCTTTGTAAAAAACAAATAGGCCATGAAAAAGAGAACCAACGTTATTTTTAGTAGTTTCTCACCACATGATAAACTATCGATAGCAAACACTTTTGATATTCTTAGAAACACAGAATATGTAGAAGAAATAGGGATGGGCTATTCTGATTTAGAAGTTAATGAAGATATATTATATTGTACATTGATAAAGAGAACCATAACATCTGTTTTGGGGTTTAATTCTGACAGAAATAATTTTGAAAGTGTTGAAATACCTATTTTTGATCGAATTCCATTTTGCTTAGATTTTGGAAAAAACCTTTTGTATACTTTTGGTGCAAATACAAATCAAAACAAAATAAAAAGTGCGTTGAGAAATACATTTGATTTCTCTCTCACATATAATGATTATGGTTTTACGCCAATAGATATTATGGCTAGAATAATTGCAAATAACGAATATTTTAATATTGATGAAATTGTCATTGATAAATTAGAGTATAAGGTTGGCATCTTTGGAAAATATATAGCTAAAGTTTCTGACCAGTCAATTGGAAAAGAATTAATAGATATTCATAAAAATGATGTATTAAAAATTTCGATTAATGTAATTGGAGAAAAGGAATATTATTTGGTTATATCTTCAAACGCATTAAGCATTAAGTGTGAAGAAGATGATTTCTTTTCTATATTAGAAAACCTTAAAAGCAATATACATGGGAGAGGATTCGCAATATAAAGGAGAGCTTTGGACTCAACAAGCCATAAGACTTTTAGAAGTATTTTCTTGGAATAAAATTGGAGATAGCGGCATAGATATTGAAGGTTATGACGAGCACGAATATGGTGTAGATTGTTTATATAGCATTAAGAATCCGGCAAAAGATATTTCTGAAAGTTTAATTATTGAGGCAAAATGCTACTCGACAACAAGCTTAAACCAAACAGTATTACAAGCATGGATTGATAGATTAAATTTAAAAATATCTCAATTAAGAGGCTCTAAAGATCTTTTTGATAAATACCCGATATTAGAAGAAATCTCTGACTTGAAAATAGGAATAATATTTATTTGGTTTAGTAATACTGATGATTATAAACCTTTTCGTGATCGTTTTCAAAAGATGGTCGAAAATATTACAGTTCCAGCAAAACCTTTGAAAAGCTCGTCTTTTAATAAAATCTACATTATTGACAACAATATTATCTCAAAGCTAGCCTCAATACATTTAGTTATCAAGGACCTTAATAAGTTTAGATTTTATTATCCTCCTACATTTATAAATAATCGAGCAGTCCAACGAACATCAGTTTTATCCATAGAGTATATCTTCTCAAAATTTATATTGGGTCAAGAGTTAGATGCTTCAGGTACCGAAATTAATATTGTTTTTTATTTTGGAAGCCTTAGTATTCAATCATTTCAATTGCTAAGATCCGTTTTAATGTCCTTTTCTTTTATTGATGAAGCAAAAAAACTAATTATATATAAATATTATCGACATGAAGACTTTCGTAAGATCGAACCTGACATAATAAAAATATTTGAGGATGATAAAATTTTGTTTGAAATAAAAGAAATGGATACATGCAGAGATCTTCCTACATTTATAGTGAATAAAAAATGATAACAAAATACCCATCAATATACGAACTGGCTGAAGTCCTCAATGCTCAGACTAAATCTTTTGTTAGTAAGTTTGCCCAGGCTAGAGGAATTATACTAACAAATGCAAGCAAGGATGATTTAATAAAAGAACTCTCTTCCTTATTGTATGATTCATCAGACTTAGAGGAAATCAGAGAAAGTTCATATCAGATTTCAAATAAGCAGTCGCTAAGTGGATTTACAATTAAATCCAAGGATATTGAACTAGATTTAGAATCTGCATATAACCGCTTACGGGAATATGGACAACTACAATCCAAGGGCTATCAGCTTAAAACTTTGTCTAGATTAAAACAATCTCAAGCGAGTATGTATTATAAGGGAGAGATCGAATATACAAAACATAAATCAGGCAAGATCGAATTTCTACAGGGCGAGAAATACAGTACAGAATTTGTATTTTTTAATCTACTAGATGGATCTTGGCAAGTCGAGGTTGATGGTTCTAATTCCAATGATGGTAGAGAGGTACTTCATCTTATGAAAATGGCTATTGGCTCAAAATCTGTCGAAGTTGATACACTTGATATAGACAATCTTGAAATTAAAGATGTTATTAATTTTTTTGATAGATTAGCGAAAGAAGGTTTCAATAAAAAAGAATGGAACCTTCTGGATGTGAAGCAACTAACTTTTAAAAGGAGGGGAAAGGGCAATGATATTGATGAAAATGAGGAAGACGATTCCGTAGAAGAAGTTAGTGAGAAAGAATTAGGCGGAATTAGTCAGGCTGTTTTAGATGGCCGTAATTTAAGAGAACACCCTTTTGTAAGACAAGCAGAAAACAGTGGTTGTCTTTTTACGGCTATGACTTATGAATTTAAAAGCGTTAAAACATCATCGTTATTAAATATAAAAGCCGAATTTAAAGGAAGTCCCAAAATATTTGAGGTCTCAGTTATTAATGCAGGAAGTATCGAAGGTCCTAAAGGCAATAAAAAAGTATATTATACACCCACAACCTTATATAAAAGAGAAAAGGCAAGCGAATTTTGGAATAACGCAAAAAACATTTATATCAATTTAATTGAATCTCGTAGCCATTCAGAATTACATGTCTCTCCTTAGTTTTTCTTTTATGATAGCAATACAATAAATTAAACTTCTTTGTGTTAAAGACATGTCCTGTTCCTTTAACTTTTGCATCTCAAAGGTATAGATCCAATAATGTCATTGGCTCTTCAATTCTGACACAAAAATCAAAATTCGGATAGAGGGGACTTACTAGAATATCCCACGTAATATCTTAATAAGAGTAACCCCTTCACTCCTCCTTATCCTCTCCCTTCTCCTTCTTATACTTCTCTCTTTCAATCTTCAACAACTCCTCAAATAGCTTAACAGCCTGGTCGATTGAAAAATGATTAAGATTCTCCACTGTCGTGATAGGGCCAATATTCGAAGCACTCACATGGCAGTTTTCATAAAAATTACTGGTATAATACAAAACAGTTTCTTCTGTGAATTTTTTCAAACCGTCCTCGGTAACGCCCAAAGCTCCGGCTACTTGTTTCAATTTCTCATCTTCAATTTTTTCAGTCTGTTCCATTTTGGAGATAGCTTGTTTTGTTACACCAAGCAAGTCCCCCAAGTCGGTTTGTGTCATTCCACGGAGGCGGCGTATTCTTTCAATTTTCCGACCTATGTGTAAGGCATTTGTATAGTTTTCAGTTTCCATAATTATAAGTTTTAATGTTAGTTTACAAAAGATCTATTCTATACGGCTTATTTGTTTTTCAATATCTCAATTTTCTCCCTTTCACTTTGCAATAAGCGTTCGTACAGTTCAACAATTTTTTCAATTGGGTTGATTTGTAGAGCAATTGCAGTTCCACCTTCGGAGATTTTGGCATCATTATAATTATTATTGATGTTATAAATAGCCCTTTCAACGTCAAATTCCCTGATAACTTCGGAAGATACACCCAAGACTCCGGCTATCTGAGACAACAATCCTTCTTCAATTTCATCCTGTTTCTCGATCTTCGAAACCTCCTGTTGGCTAATGCCCAGGTCAGCGGCCAAAGCTTCCTGCTTTACGCCCATGTACACCCGGACTTTTTGCACATTGCGCCCGATGTGTCTTCTATTCAGCTTTTCTGTCGATTCAGCAACCATATTATTCTTTTTTAGGTGAATACTCAATAGCAAAGATAGTAAAAATCAACTACGATATATTAAAAGTCAACCCTAAATTTTTCATTATAGGGCTTCCACTCTCTAATTTTGCCCAATAAACACCATTTTGTAACTAATTGATCTGTAAAGGGTGCTCCGCAAGCACTCGAAATGGCGGTGTGGCTTGAGGCAAGTTTCGGCTATTGACGAGCCAAGGCAGGAAGGACGGACAGCCCGTCCGTTTTTGTAACCGCCGCTTCCGTCCCCATTCAGGAGAATTTAGAACACCCAATTGCCTAAAGTTAATTTATTTATCAACCCGAAAAAGATGTGTTATGATGCAAAAAAGAAGAAGTTATCGTGATCAATTTTTCCTGCCTGTGCCGGGCCATGCCCCGGGCAGGTGGAGGTGGTGCAGAACCCTGTTTGTGCTGGTAGGAATCCTCGTTTTCGCCGCTGCTGCCAATGCCCAGACGGCGGGCGTGAAAGGGCAAGTGACCGACTCCTCCGGCGAAGCCTTGGCGGGGGTGAACGTAGTGGTGAAAGGAGCCTCCCCGATGGCCACCGTCACCGACGGCAAGGGCCGCTACAGCTTGCCGCGTGTTCCGACCAATGCCGTCCTGCTGTTCTCGTTCGTGGGATTCAAGACGCAGGAGACGCCGCTTGGGGGAAGGGCGCAAGTGAACATCCGCCTGCAGGAAGACCTGGCCACCCTGTCGGAAGTGACGGTGAACGCAGGCTACTACACCGTGAAGGAGAAGGCCCGCACGGGGAGCATAGCCAAGGTGACGGCCAAAGAGATAGGGAACCAGCCCGTGGGCAACGTACTTTCCGCCATACAAGGGCGCATGGCGGGGGTGAGCATCACCCAGAACAGCGGCGTGGCGGGCGGCGGCTACAATGTGCAGATACGGGGCATCAACAGCCTGCGGAGAACGGGCAACTACCCGATGTATGTGGTGGACGGGGTGCCGATCAGTCCGGATTTGTCCGCCGCCTTGTCCGGTGGGATCCTGCCCAATGGGGAAATCAGTCCCCTGAATGCAATCAACCCCAACGACATAGAGAGCATTGAAATATTGAAAGATGCGGATGCGACCGCCATATACGGTTCCCGCGGAGGGAACGGGGTGATTCTTGTGACGACAAAAAAGGGAAAGGCCGACAATAGGACAAGCCTGAGTGTAAACGTCAACCAGGGCTTCAGCCAGGTGGCCAGAAGGATGAAATTGATGGATACGGAACAATATGTGGAAATGCGCAAGCAGGCTTATGCCAATGACGGCAAGACAACGTATCCGGCAAATGCGTATGACATCAACGGCACTTGGGATGAAGGCCGCTACACGGACTGGCAGGAAGAACTGATAGGCAAAACTGCCAGAACTTCCACGCTGCAGTTTTCCTTGGCCGGAGGCAATGAGAACACGGGGTTTTTGCTGAGTGGAAACCACAACGAGCAAACAAGCGTATTCGGGCAGGGCTTCAAGTATAAGACGAATAATTTGTCAGGAAACCTCCACCACCAATCGGCTGACAATAGGTTCAAGATGAATGCTTCCGGTTTTTTGTCGGTGCAAACAAACAACATGGTGAGCGAGGACATAACCAGCCAAGCCCTCCGGCTTAGCCCGAACGCTCCGGCGTTGTACCAAGGGGACGGCAGCCTCAACTGGGAAAACAACACCTTCACCAATCCGGCAGCCGCTTACGAAGCCACTTATTCCAACGATAGCAAGGCGCTCCACTTTAATCTGAACCTCGGATACGAGCTGCTTCCCTCTCTTACTATAAAACTCAACGGAGGTGTCAATTACCAGGTGTTTGAAGATATTGTCCTCCGTCCCAACACGATGTATAACCCGTCGTATGGGATCACCTCCTCCAGCTCCAGCACCTCTAAAAGCAGCAACAAGCAATATTCCTACCTTTTTGAACCCCAGTTGAATTACAGGCGCACCTTCGGGGAACACCACCAGGTGGATATATTGGTGGGAAGCACCTACCAGCAAACAAACAACGCCATTGTGCGGTTGTCGGGAGTCGGCTTCGAGAGCAATTCCTTGATTTCCAATTTGGGTGCGGCCAACAAGGTATCGGTTGCCCAAGATGTTGAAACAGAATATAAATACGCCGCCTTGTTTGGCAGGATCAACTATCAGTTGGCAAACAGATACATCCTCAACCTGACCGGACGACGTGATGGGTCGAGCCGTTTCGGGACCAACAACCGCTTTGCCAATTTCGGTGCCGTCGGTGCGGCCTGGTTGTTTTCGAAAGAAAACTTCCTGAAAGAGATGCCGTGGCTGAGTTTTGGGAAATTGAGGGCGAGCTACGGGATTACGGGAAGCGACGCCATTGGCGACTACCAATATTTGGACACCTACACCGTGAGCAGCACCAGCTACGGGGGAAGCACCACTTTGTACCCGTCCAGGCTATACAACCCCTACTTTAGCTGGGAGAAGACCAGCAAGCTGGAAGTGGCTATGGAATTAGGTTTTCTGAACGACCGGATACAACTCAATGCCGCCTGGTACCGCAACCGTTCCGGCAACCAGTTGGTGGGGATTCCGCTGCCAGCCACGACAGGCTTCAGCAGCATACAGGCCAACCTGCCTGCGACGATACAGAACACGGGGCTCGAACTGGAATTCAGCGCAACCCCGGTGAAGGCAAAGGCATTCAGCTGGAATAGTAATTTCAACCTGAGTGTTCCCCGGAACAAACTGGTTTCGTTTCCCGGCTTGGAGGGGTCCACGTATGCCAACACCTACGTGGTGGGCTATTCCACGGCCATAGCGAAGGTCTATAACTACGAGGGCATCGATCCCGAAACAGGGCTTTACAAATTCACAGACTACAACAAGGATGGGAACATCACCACTCCTGACGACAACAAAGCCATCCGGAATATCGGGGTTAGATTTCATGGCGGCTGGTCCAACCAATTGTCATACAAGCGGTGGGAGTTTTCGTTCCTGTTCCAGTTCGTGAACCAAAAGCAATGGAACTACAAGGCGCTGATGGCTAATCCGGGGACGATGTTCAACCAGCCGGTTGAAGTGCTGGATGTGTGGTCGGCTAACAATCCAAAAGGAGAGTACATGCCTTACTCGACAGGGGCCGACACGCAAAAGAACAACCTCCTGGTCTATATTAAAAATAGCACCTCCGCCATTAGCGACGCTTCTTATATCCGGTTGAAGAATGTCCAACTGGGCTACCAGCTTCCGATTGGAAAATATGTGCGTAGCGTACGGTTTTATGCACAAGGCCAAAATCTCCTTACACTTACCCACTATTTTGGCATAGACCCCGAAGTGGTGTTGGCAGGCTACCTGCCCCCGCTAAAAACGTATTCGCTGGGAGTTCAATTCAATTTTTAAAAATAGATTCAATATGAAAAAGATATACTTGCTTTTGGGGCTGACATGCTTGCTTTTCAGCGCATGCGACGGGCTTATCGAAGTGGATGCGCCTAACAACCAGATTGGAACGGCCCAGGTGTTTGAAGATGTGAAAACCGCAAATGCCGCATTGGGAAGCCTGTATGCCGGATTGCGCGACCAGTCATTCGTGTCAGGCAACTTGTATGGAACCGGGGCCTCCTTAGGATCGTACGCCGATGATTTGGTCTGCTATTATAATGACCAGAATGGCTTGATGGATATTTATAACAACCTGCAGCAACAGACAAACACGAACATAAAGGCTATGTGGACTACGGCCTATTCTCAAATCTACACGGCCAACTCCATTGTCTATGGGACGGAACATTCCACAAGCCTTTCGGATGCCAATAGAAGCCGGATCAGAGGCGAGGCGCTGCTTGCCCGATCCCTGGTTTACTTTTACCTGCAGCAACTGTTTGGTAATAGCCCATACACCACCACCTTGGATTACCAGTACAACCGGACATTGACTAAAACAAGTGCTTCTGCCCTGCTGGCACAATTGGAAGCAGACCTCAAAGAGAGTGCCACCTTGTTGCAGGACAGCTATCGAGATACGGAACGGATCTATCCCAACCGGAAGGCGGCACAGCTGCTGCTGGCGAGGCTCTATCTCACCGAACAGAAATACGAACAAGCAGAACAACTGGCTGACAGTATTCTGCAGTCTCCGTTGTATATCTTTCAGACTGATATCAACGAGGTGTTTCATAAAGCAGGCAAGCACATCCTCTGGCAGCTCAAGCCTCAGAACAGCGGGGATCCGGCCAAAGAAGCCAGTTTCTATTATTTTACGAATGCCGCCCCCAATAATGTATATACCCTCTCTGATGATTTGGTGAACAGTTTTTCCGACAATGACCTTCGTAAACAAGCGTGGATGGGTAAAACTACATTTAATGGGAATTCGTGGTACAGGCCTTATAAGTACAAGAACCTGTCCGGCAATACAAATGAATATTCCGTCCTGCTTCGTTTGGAAGAAGCTTACTTTATCAAGGCGGAAGCATTGGCGAAGCAAAACCGAATCGGCGAAGCCTTGCCTTACCTCAATGCCACCCGGGAAAGGGCTGGTTTGGATGCCTTCACCTCCCTGTCCGAAACGGATTTCTTCAATGAGCTGCTGGCTGAGAAACGGCGGGAATTCTTTGCGGAGTTCGGACAGCGGTTTTTGGACTTGAAGCGGTTTGGACGCTTGAGCGATTTGAGCACCACAAAGCCCAACTGGGAAAGCTATAAAGCGGTGTGGCCTTTACCACAAAGCGAATTGCTGCTCAATTCCAATTTGTATCCTCAAAATTCCGGATATTAGCCATGAGGTTTCTTTTTTTCAGACTCTTCCTGTTCCTGCCATGGTTCGCGGCGGGACAGGAATTAGTAGCGCAAAGCACTGCGGACAGCCTGCGATGCGCGACTACGATTGGCCCGTCGAATATAACTTCGCCCGCGATGTCGGAAGATGGCCATTGGCTTGCCTTGCGTAAGGGAAGCTGGGATCCGGCATGGGATGAAAAGGATTTGGAAAAAGACACGGTGCTGCTGTTCGACCTTCAGAAACGGGGGAAAGAAAAATTAGTCGCCAAGCGGTCGAATGTCAGCAGGCTTGCATTCGTAGGGAACACCCATTTGTTGTGCTACAACGATTCCCTAACGGAACTCCTAGACCTAAAGACGCAAAAAAGCGTCCATTACAAAGGGGTGAGGCGAATTCAAGCATTGAAAAGCGGGAAGCAGTTTGTTCTTCATTATGGCGCAAGCCGCGGGAACAAGCTGGAACTGCGTGCTAGCAATGGCAAACTCCTGAATGATTTGGAAAACGTAAGCCGCTTCTATGCCACCGACAGCGGTCGTGTTTATGCCCTTGCCGTTGGAGCAGGGGGAAAGAATCAGATCATATACCTGGATGGCAAGAAGTCAAATCCAGTGTATGAATCTTGCAATAAAATAGAATACTTGGAAATAGACCCGGGTGAAAAAGGAGCGATGGTTTTCGAACGGGATTCCGCCACTTCAGCCCAGGAAGTTTGCTACTTGGATCTCAAGACTCAAACCAGCTATCCGCTCAAAGAGGCATTGGCTATGTCTGGCCAAAGAATATTCACGGAAGTGATAAGGGAAGGAGACTGGTATTTCCTTAACGTATTGACAAACAAAGAAAAACCTAAAAATAAGTTGGTCGATATCTGGCGTGGGGATGACAACCAGTTGCAGAAAAAATTTCATGCCCCGGTAAAGGTATCGAACTACACATGGAATCCACGGAAAAATATTGTGCAACAAATTGGTAACGAACATTTAACCAACAACATCCAGATTGGCAATGAGCGTTATTTCCTTAGCTTCTCGCCGTATAAATTGCAGGATTATACCTCGGAAAGGGCGCCGTTGGAATTGCAGGTGTATGATAGGATAGGCAACAAAAGTTCCGTATTGGACACCATCTACTCCGAATTTTCACTTTCCGGAAACGGGGAGTATGCCCTTTCGTCCGGCAAGCACGGGAGATACCTCTACCACATACCCACAGGAACTAAAAAAGCGATCCCGGGCGCAGGACTGGATAATGGCTGGTTTACGACCGATGGCAATTTTATTGTGTTCGATGGTGAGGACGCATTGTGGAAATACACTATCAAGAATGAATCACTTGAGAAGATGTTTGGATATGAAGGATATAAAGTGTCCATCGAGAATGGCTCCAATGTTGGCATCAGCATTAGTGGCGGGAATTTCAGGAAGAGAGAGGTGGATTTGAAGAAGTCCTTGTTGATAAAATTAGTTGACCCAGAAAGGAATGCGACATCTTATGTTGTGTGGCACAATGGGGTCTCGAAACCAGTTGTCCCACCCACTACGAAATATATCCGGTCTGTCAACTACAACGCGATGCTCACTCGATTCGTTTACATCCAAGAGGATTACAATGCGCCTCCTTGCCTTATCCAAAAGCAGCTTGGAAAAGAGGGGCAGCTAGTGTACCAGAGCAACACGGAAGACACGTCCATCTTATCCCTAAAACAAGAAACGATTCCCTATACAAATAGTGATGGCGTTCCGCTCAAAGGAATTTTGTATTACCCCTTGCGGTACGACCTTTCCCGAAAATACCCCATGGTAGTCCATGTCTATGGAAAGCAAAGCCAACTAGGGAACAGGTATCCCTATCTTTCGTATTGTAACGATCTGGGATTCAATATACGCTTGCTTCTGGAAAATGGCTACTTTGTGTACTTGCCGGATATAGTTATTCAAGGGAAGAGCGGGCCGGGTGTGGAGGCTTTGGACTGCGTGAACCAAGCATTGGATGCTTTGACTCCTAATTTGTTGATTGACAAAACAAAGATGGGCTTGATCGGACATTCGTTTGGGGGCTATGAAACGGATTTTATCGCCACGCATTCCAACCGTTTTGCGGCGTATGTCTCGGGTTCCGGTCACAGCGATATTGTCTGGGCGGCGAATGCCTTCAATTATAATTTCCTTTTTCCCGATTATGTAAGGATAGAGGCCAACATGTATAAGCTGGGGATGCCTTTTTCCCAAAACAAGAACTTGTATGTTGAAAACAACCCGGTGTATCATGCCCAAGAGGTGAACGCCCCCGTCTTGTTATGGACCGGGTTGAGCGACAAGAATGTGACGGGCGATCACACGATGTCATTTTATAATGCTTTGAGACGGAATGGGAAAGAAGTTGTAGCCCTTTTTTATGAAGGGGAAGGACACAGTTTGCAAAAGAAAGAAGCCCAGATTGATCTGACCTTAAGGATTCAGGATTGGTTCGATCGGTTTCTAAAAGAAAAATAACTGGATGAATAATAAGAAACAGGAAGGGCCTGCCATAAGCCCCTTCCTTGCTGCTATGGCCAAGTATCATATTCCCAATACAGGGTTGGACTCAAGCAATTCCTTGAATTTGTAGTTTTTTGTGCTGTATCTATCTTTTTTGTTCCGATCTCAACCGGATAAAGGCAAGTACATGGGTTTATGCGTATTCACAAATTTTTTATGAACCCGGGTGTAATATTTGTCAAATTTATATTGAATTTCCTTATCTTTGCGAGAGATTTGGTGATGTAAATAGACATTCGTCATTTACATAAAAGGGAATCCGGTAAGAATCCGGAACAGTGCCCGCTACTGTAAGCTCTATTTCAGTGAGCAGTTAACAGTGATCAGTTAACAGCTTGATTGAAACCAACGTATTGAACAACACTTTTGCCACTGAATGACAGTCAACAGTCATCAGTTAGCAGTTTGGATTGATAACTGTTAACTGTCCACTGCTAACTGATTTTCGGGAAGGCGTTCAATAACGAGAGCAAGTCAGGAAACCTGCCATTCTACGAATAAACAAGTATTCCCGGGGTCAGGGATGCGATTGTTGAATTTTATTATTTTCTAGATTGATGGAAGGAAAATGTTGCTGGCCGCATGCGTATGCTGCTCAGTAAGAGAAATATCGGGAAGAAAGATTCTATTTTTTCCTCCAGATACTTAGTGGCTTATTGCTGAAAGTAAGCAACTACTTCACCCGTAATACATTAAAATCATCACATTATTTTTTATGAAGAAACATTTTATCTACTTTGTTGCTTTGTCCCTATTTGGCGGAAGCCTTTTCGCCCAAACCAAAAGTATTACTGATAGCACGTATGCGATTCAAGAAGTACAAGTGATCGGAAATACACAAAAGAAAGCTTCCGTGAGCAAGCTGAGTATTCCTCTCCATTATTTGCCGCTCTCGGTTTCCTCTGTCAGCTCATCCACTCTTGAGATGAAAAGTATTACCAATATTCAAGATGCAATAAGGCTAATACCAGGGGCTACCATCCGTAGCTCGTATGGGGCATATCAGCAAATGCAAGTCAGAGGCTTTGATTACACGCCGATCATGATTGACGGTGTGCGTGACGAAAGAACATCTATCAACAACTCGGCACCATTTCCTGACTTGTCGTCGGTTGAAAGTATCGAATTATTGAAAGGGCCCTCTTCGGTACTCTACGGACATTCCGCAGCAGGAGGCATCCTTAATGTAGTGCGCAAAGCGCCAGCCGCAAAACAGATATTAAAAACCTTGTTAAGCTATGGGTCTTGGGACAACAAGCGTGCCATGATGGATTTCGGGGGTAATCTGGCAGGCCCGCTAAACTATAGGGCTGTAATTAACTGGTCGGACGTGGAGGGCTATCGCTACACGAACGACAAACGTTTTTCGGGATACCTTGCATTGGGTGCAAAACTAAGCCCGTCGCAGGAAATCGAACTACGTGGAGGATTCAACCGCGATTGGTATGGAACAGAAATAGGATTGCCTAGGTTGATGTCAAACGATATTTACACGCTAGATGGCGAAAAATATTTAGGAAAGGGCGACATGCTCCCGGGACTCAACAAAAGATGGAGATACAACAACCAATCCGACTTTATGATTAACAATGGGTCCAACCTGATGCTTCGTTATTCCAGGACGTTTTCAGACAAGTTTAAAATTGAAAATCGATTGGCCTACAACTACGACAACATTGACTATTTCAGCACCGAAGAGCTGAGCTACAGGGAAAGTTCTTCTGCCATCTACCCCTACTACTACTTGAATAACGGCAACAAGCAATATATCAGCCTCGATTCAGTGCAACTCACTTATCCACTTCGCTTTGCTTATACGGTGAATGTCATCAACGAACAATTCGAAGCGTCGGGTAGAATACAACTACCTTACGGGATTAAATACAATTACTTGGCCGGTTACAACTTCGTCTATTTTAGCAGGGACACATACCGTGGATATGGCGGGACAAATCCTGACACCCAAAAATCATACACGCTGTCCGATTTGATAGATGGGCCTGGGCTGTATTCTGTTGTTTCTTCCTACGATCCTCACAGCATGGGGTATATGGACCCGCATTTCGGTTCTGGCACAAGCAACCGCAACTACACGAACGGGGTGTATCTTCAAAACCTTTTGGAAATGTCCAAGAAGTTCAAATTGATGTTGGCTGGTCGTTTCGACACCTATCTATTTAAGACGGCAACAATCAGTTTTGACAAAACGAAGGAACGAGTAAAATACAAGGACGTAGATTACAGTAAGACCAACTCTTCGGCATTCACTTACAGAGTTGGTGGAGTGTATCTTCCCAAAGAGAACTTATCGGTGTACGGTTCATTCTCCAATTTCTTCACTCCTTACAGGGATGTGGTGAGCCCCACCATTATTTATATCGATCAAAACGGAAACCGCATTTACCCCACAGATAATGGCGAAGCTTTCAAACCCCAAACAGGCTACCAAGGGGAATTAGGAGCTCGTTACAGCCTCGGGACACGGTTGCAGGTTACGGCTTGCGTCTATTACATTCGCCGGAACAACGAAAAGAAGACATTGAAAACCGGAGTTGTGGAAGACGGCGTCACGAAAAGCGTGGTAGGAATCATCGGATCCACCGAATCGAAAGGGCTGGAACTTGAGCTTACGGCCAATCCTTTTGCAGGTATGAGAATCAATGCAGGCTATAGTTTTACAGATGCAAGCATCTTGAATTTAAAGAAAAACGACTACCTCAATGAAGACCCTCAAAAAGGAATCCACTTGGCTGGTGTGCCAATGAATACACTGTTCACAATAGCCAATTATGATTTCAGGAAAGGTCTTCTACGGAGAACCTCTGTTTTCGCCTCGGTCACTTACACCGACCACATCTACCGGGATATAAGCAAAACCGTGATTTTCCCTTCCTATTGGTTAACTGATATGGGTATATCTCATAAGCTAAAGAACGGGATACAACTGAAGATGAACGTAAACAACGTGTTCAACCACTATTATTTCAACCAATCGTTGTCCACGCAGATTGTGCCAGGATTGCCACGCAATTACCTGATGACCGTTTCATACAGCATGTAAGCCATGTTCAAAAGAATTCTTTATTCTTTCCACCGGATACTGGGAACTATTCTCAGTATCCTTTTCCTGATGTGGTTTCTCTCTGGATTCGTGATGATGTACCACGCATTTCCCAAACTGACGGAGAGAGATAGAAACGCCCATGCGCAAGCATTGAACATGCAAGACTGCCAACAAGCCGATTCAATCATAGCAAGTGGGTTAAGTAAGCCCAAACTAAATTCATTGGAGTTGAATCTCCATTACGGACATGCACAAATTACATCCAGATCTTCTGATTCAGAGCAGCAAATGGTGTGTAGGAATGGAATATGGGACAGTGTGCGCAAACCAACTTTCGCACAAATACGCCAATACGCAGGGGCGTGGAACAGTGCACCTATCATCCGCACGGACACCTTGCACGATTTGGAACAATGGATTCCGTTTGGAAAATTACGCGCGGACCTGCCAATCTACAAATTTTATTTCGGCGACAAACTCCATCACCAACTTTATGTGTCGTCTGCCACCGGAGAAGCCTTGCAATTGACCACCCAAGATAGCCGCTTTTGGGCTTGGTTGGGGCCAATTCCTCATTGGATCTATTTCACCAAATTGAGGCAGGACGTGTCTCTATGGAAAAATATGGTCATTACAATCTCCGGTATTGGATGTGTCATGTGTCTTGCGGGCATAGTTATCGGTATCCGTTCCTTCCTGATATCGCGACGTAAGAGAGGCACTTGGGCAACTCCTTACCGCCGCTTTGCATACAAATGGCATCATTTGACGGGATTCTTTTTCGGTTTTTTTGTATTCACCTTTATTTTTAGCGGCATGATGTCATTGGCCGATGTGCCTACTTCCATCGTGAAAATACACAATCCGAAGCTACAGGAGCAAGCCAACAGCGAGGCATCGATAACTGGAATCGAATTCAAGGCCGATTACAAACAGTTGCTGGCCGATTACCCGAAGCAGGTGACGCAAATCAAATGGATGTCAGTAGGGAAAACTCCTGTTTTACAGGCAGTGGTCAGTGGTAGCACTCTGATGTTTGATGCATCCAGGAACATCTTAAAGCCGCTCCATATGAGTCCGGCAATGATTAAGGAGCTGGTTCAAACAGGGACAAATTCGTGTCAGATAGATACCTTGTACAACTATGACAACTACTACGGAAGCCCTGGCAAGCAATTGCCACTACCCGTGTATAAAGTCTCAGTCAAAGATGGCGACCAAAGCGTGTATTATGTTGAACCGGCGACTGGTAAGTTAATATATTACAATTCGAATGCAAAGGTAGCACATTGGTCGTATCAAATTCTACACCGTTTTGCGCTCGGAGTGCTTGTGCAGCATAACACACTACGGCTCTGCTTGCTCTGGTTTGCACTGCTTGGGGGCACGCTCGTCTCCATCACCGGTGTATGGCTAAGCGTGAGGTATTTGCAACGGAAGTTGATAAGAAAGAAGCATAACTCATAAACGGTTTGATTCGTTCAATATATGAGTCTCTGCTATGCAGGGCTGTTGGAAATTTAGCCATGGCAACTGTGTTTTTGAAATTACAATTATAATAGAATGCAAATATGCTAGTTATTTTAATCGTATCTACAATAAAATCAGGAAAGTGTCTGAATTTGCCTTGGTCTTGTGCGCAATATCGATATAAGATTTCCTCGCTTTGTAGTCGTCGCTATCTCCTGCCCATTTCATCACCAGCTGCGGGAATATGCCATGACCCATTTTTTCGTGTCTTTGATGACGGTCATAGTGCATAAAAAAACCTACAAGTAAGTAGCTTGTAGGTTTTGTGTTAATATTGTCTGTTTTGGTTCTTCTTGCAGAGAGGAAGAGATTCGAACTCTCGATACAGTTACCCGTATACTACCTTTCCAGGGTAGCTCCTTCAACCACTCGGACACCTCTCTGTTTTGCGGATGCAAAGATAACATATATTTTGAGAAAAGCAATACTATATTTCTGCATGCCGCTTAATTTCTATTTTTCTTCCATCCTTTCGCTTATCTCTTTCAGTGCCGCAATGAGTAATTTGTCCTTTCGCTTTCCTTGCGAAGCCACGCGGATGTGATAATTGTCCATCCCGGCTTTGTTGCTGCAATCGCGAACATACAGGTGGTAGTCCTCTAACAAAATGTGTTGCAGGTCTGTGGCTGTGAGTCCGCATTCTATTTTAATCAAGACAAAGTTGCTGCCGGTGGGGTAGGTGAAAAATCCCTTGATGTCCTTCAATTCGCTATACAAGAAACGAACATCCCTGATTACTTTCAAACGGGCGATCTGGTATTCTTTATCGGTATCCGCAAGTTGCGAAATAAAATATTCGGCGAGTGTGTTCACGTTCCACACCGGAGTGAGCTGGCGAAGACGTTTCAGCAAGTCTTGATTAGCCGTGCAGCAATATCCCAGACGAAGTCCCGGCACACCGCAGTGTTTGCTCATGGAGCGGACAATAATCACGTTCGGATGGTGTTTGATGTGCGGCAACAGGGTCGGGATGTCTTCCGAAGCAAAGTCCATAAACGATTCGTCCACGATAATCAGTCGCAAATGCTGCATGCGGTTGAGAAACAGAATCATGTCGTTGAGCGAAATCAATTGCCCGGTGGGATTTCCGGGGTTGATAATTAATGCTGAGGTGATTTCGTTTTTGTCAATCCATTCTGCATACTCGTCCAGGTTGAGCTGGTAATCTTTTTTCGGATTCAGTTGAAATAGTTGCGCCCATTCCAGTTTCTTCACTTTGTCGGTATATTCGCTGAAGGTGGGTATGGGTATGGCGAAATCGTCGATAAACTCCCGCTGGATGATTGTTATCAGTTCCGAAGCGCCGTTGCCAATCAGGATGTATTCCGGATTCACATGCAGCACTTGGGCGAGTTGCTCCTGCAATTGGCGGGGATTGCTTGACGGATACGATTTTATCAGCATTGGAAGCCTCTCCTGAATTTTATTTATCAGGTGCTTGTCGGGATAATAGGGATTCGCTATAAAGCAAAAGTCGGTCACTTTGGACAGCATCTCTTCTCCCACAATGTCCACGAGTGAAGGAGAATGAGATGTTTCATAAAATAAGTGGCGGTTTATCTTGAGTCGTTTCTTGGGATTCATCATTTATAGATTAGATAATTCAAATTTATAAAAAAGATTGGTTCGTTGGCCTTTTTAGATTAACAATTAAATAAGCATTTGCAGTTTATTGGGCGATTGAGTGGGCAAGCTTGAGTTTAGGACAAAGAATGTATGGCCTTTCGCAGAAAAAATGTCGTCGTGAAAGACTTCACACCACCCTCTTTTTTCGGGCAATTTATCCTTTTCTATCGGTATATTTTTTTACTTTTGCAGAGAGAAAATATCTATCAACTATAAATAAACATTATGCCAACACCTCCGTTTAAGTATCAGGAAATGTTCCCGCTGGGAAAAGATACTACCGAATACTATTTGTTGTCAAAAGACTATGTTTCTACAGTTAATTTTGAAGGTAATGAAATCCTGAAAGTAGCTCCCGAGGCTCTTACGCTATTGGCTCAGCACGCTTTCCACGACGTGGAATTTCTCCTTCGGCCCGAACACCAACGTCAAGTCGCCAAAATCCTGACCGATCCCGAAGCAAGCGACAACGACAAATATGTGGCGCTTACCTTCTTGCGCAATGCTGAAATTTCGGCCAAAGGAATCCTCCCTTTTTGTCAAGACACAGGAACTGCCACCATCGTAGGCAAAAAAGGAAACAATGTGTGGACCGAAGGCAATGACGAAGAAGCCCTCTCGCACGGGGTTTACAACACTTTCGTCCAGGACAACCTTCGTTATTCCCAGAATGCGCCTTTGGACATGTACAAGGAGGTGAATACCGGCTGCAACCTGCCCGCTCAAATCGATTTGCTTGCCGTGAAAGGCAGCGAATACAAGTTTTTGTTTGTGGCAAAAGGGGGTGGTTCGGCCAACAAAACGTATTTGTATCAGGAAACCAAAGCTTTGCTCACTCCGGGAAAGCTTGAAAATTTCTTGATCGAAAAGATGAAAACTTTGGGAACGGCAGCTTGCCCTCCCTACCACATAGCTTTCTGTATCGGTGGCACATCGGCAGAAACGAATCTCAAAACCGTAAAATTAGCATCAACGAAGTATTACGATCACCTTCCTACTTCAGGAAACGAACTGGGTCATGCTTTCCGCGATGTGGAATTGGAACAAAGATTGCTTAAAGCGGCCCAGGAGCTTGGCTTAGGTGCCCAATTTGGTGGAAAATATTTTGCCCACGACATCCGTGTGGTGCGTATGCCTCGCCACGGCGCTTCTTGTCCTGTGGGAATGGGAGTTTCTTGCTCTGCCGACCGAAATATCAAAGGCAAAATCAACCAAGAGGGCATCTGGTTGGAAAAAATGGAAGATAATCCAGGTGCATTGATTCCGGAAGAATTCCGTCAACAAGGGGAAGGAAATGCTGTGAAAATCAACCTGAATCGCCCCATGGCTGAAATTCTCGCTGAATTGAGCAAATACCCCGTTTCTACACGTCTTTCCCTTTCTGGAACCATCATAGTTGGCCGCGACATTGCTCATGCCAAGCTCAAAGAACGTTTAGACAACGGCGAAGGTCTTCCTCAGTATGTGAAAGACCATCCTATATTCTACGCTGGTCCAGCTAAAACTCCTGCCGGATATGCTTCCGGTTCGATGGGGCCAACCACTGCGGGACGTATGGATTCGTATGTGGATGAATTCCAAGCCAATGGTGGCAGCTTGATTATGTTGGCTAAAGGAAACCGCAGCCAGCAAGTGACAGATGCTTGCCACAAACATGGCGGTTTTTATTTGGGAAGTATTGGTGGCCCTGCCGCTGTGCTTTCTCAAAACAGCATCAAGAGCCTCGAATGTCTCGAATATCCAGAGTTGGGAATGGAGGCTATCTGGAAGATCGAGGTGGAGGATTTCCCAGCATTTATTTTAGTGGATGACAAAGGAAACGACTTCTTTCAGCAGATCAAACCGACAAATTGTTCTTGCTAAGTCGAAGCAAGGTTAAGGATAGAAAAACAGGGCATTCACGGGAGGTGGATGTCCTGTTTTTGATTTCAAATTTGGGGAAATATTTTGCGATGAATGTCTCTTGATTTTATTTTTGTACTTTTATAATCGATCATAAAAGATCAATCAATGTCAATATTCCTGTGATGAAAAGAGGAACCATTTGTGTAGTAGATGACAACAAGAATGTGCTAAGTGCGCTGAATTTGTTGTTGAAAAATTATTTTGAGGAAGTCGTTCTGCTTTCGTCACCCAATATGCTGATGACGACTCTTTCGCAAAACAGGCCTCAAGTGGTGTTGCTTGACATGAACTTTTCCGCAGGCATTAATTCGGGGAACGAGGGGCTCTATTGGTTAGGCGAAGTAAAGAATTTTGACTCCAATATCTCTGTGGTTCTTTTTACGGCGTATGCAGATATTGAATTGGCAGTGAATGGATTGAAAAAAGGTGCAAGCGATTTTGTAGTGAAACCTTGGGACAATGCCAAGTTGCTCGCGACCTTGCAATCGGCTCTCGAACTGAGCCAGTCGAAGGGAGAAATCAAAAAACTGAAGGAGAAGCAAGCCGTATTGAATTCCGAATTGAACAAAGACCTCGAAGTGTGTTGGGGAACTTCCGGTGTCATGCAAAAGCTGATGGCCGTGATCCGGAAAGTGGCCAAAACGGATGCCAATGTCTTGATTACGGGCGAAAATGGTACAGGAAAGGGATTGATTGCCAAAACGATCCACCAACTTTCTACTCGAACAGACGAAACCTTGGTGAGCGTGGACATGGGAACTTTGTCCGAGACATTGTTCGAGAGCGAACTTTTTGGCTATGTGAAAGGGGCTTTTACCGATGCGCGTACCGATCGTGCCGGAAAGTTCGAAGCTGCCGACAAAGGGACCTTGTTTCTGGACGAAATAGGGAATTTGAGCGGTAACCTCCAAACAAAATTATTGACAGCCTTGCAGTCGCGGCAAGTGGTTCGAGTGGGAAGCAACAAGCCCATTCAGGTGGATATCCGTTTGATCACCGCTACCAACCGCAACCTAGTTCAGTCCGTTCGGGAGGGTGACTTCCGGGAAGACTTGCTCTACCGCATCAACACGATCCAGATAGAAGTGCCGCCGTTGCGTGAGCGCAAAGAGGATATTCCGGGTTTGGCCATTTATTTTCTTCGGCGATTTTCGTCCAAATACAACCGTGGAGAGATGAGCTTTCATCCCCAGACGCTTCTTAAGTTGCAAGCCTATCCTTGGCCTGGAAATGTTCGGGAATTGGAACACAGCATCGAAAAAGCGGTGATCTTAAGTGACGGAAACGAATTACAATCCACTGATTTCAATCTTAGCAATACCCTGAACAAAACGGAAGTGTTGGAAGCCATTACGCTCGAAGAAATGGAAAAAATATTGATTGAAAAAGCATTGCGGAAGTACGATGGAAACATGTCCGCCATCGCTTTGGAATTGGGCATTTCAAGGCCGACATTATACAACAAGATGAAAAAATTTGAACTCCACTGATATGTTTAAATCCATCGAATACAAACTCGGATTTTACACCGTTTTGCTTGTCGTGGCCGTGGCTGCTTCCACTTATTTGGCGCTCGTTGCCGAATATGTGTTCTCGGCATTTGGGGTGCTGCTGATTGTTTTGTTGTTGTGGAATATGTACAAATGTTACAGCAAGTTCAACCAGAATATTCTGTTTTTGTTGAATGCTCTGGACAACGGAGACTATTCTTTTCGCTTTGCCGAAACGAAACTTTCTCCTCGCGAACGGGAATTCAATGCGATGATGAACCGCATCAAGGAGATTCTGAGCAATGCTCGCAAGGAGGTGATTGAGAATGAAAAATTTCTGAGCATTATCTTGGAAAGCGTATCCAGCGGGATTTTGATTGTCAATGATTCGGGAATTGTGCTGAAAAGCAATCGTGCGGTTTTGCAACTGCTGGGAATGCCCGTGATCACACATCTAAATCAACTGCGTATCGTGGATGAGAGTTATCCCGAATTGTTTTTGAAGATGAATCCTTTCCAGAGCGTAGCGGTGAAAGTGTCCAATGAGCGGGAGGAAATACTCCTGAATGCTCAATGTTCCCAAGTGACGATTCGCAATGAAAACTTGAAAATCATCCTGTTGAATAATATCGGCAATGAATTGGAAATGCGCGAAATGGAGTCGTGGGTGAAATTGATTCGGGTGTTGACGCACGAAATAATGAATTCCATTGCTCCGATCACCTCCTTGTCCCAAACGATTCTTTTCTCGCATAGAATGCAGGCGAACGACAACGAACCTCAAGACGAACTCACTCAAAATACCCTTGAAGCCTTGCAAACCATTCACACAACGGCAAAGGGCTTGGTTAATTTTGTGGATTCCTACCGGAAATTCACTGGAATTCCACAACCACAAAAAACAAAACTCGATTTGGTTGCTTTGGTCACGAGCCTGACCAATTTGGAAGCAGGTATTTTGCAGAAGAAAAATATCCGCTTGGATATTTCTGCCAACTATCCAAACGTCTGGGTAGATGCCGACGAATCGCAAATCAAACAAGTGCTCACCAATCTTTTGAAAAATGCCATCGAAGCTGTGGAAAGCATCGGGGATCCTACCATTCGGATAGAGATTGTTCGGAAAAACAACAAGGCTGCCGTGAAGGTGAGCAACAACGGGGTGCCGATCCCTGCGGATGTTCTTCCTCATATTTTTGTCCCATTTTTCACTACTAAAGCAACCGGAAACGGCATTGGCCTGAGCATTTCCCGCTACATCATGCGCCTGCATGGCGGAAATCTGAAGCTCCATTCGGAAAAAGAATGGACCGTGTTTAGGGTGGTGTTTTCAAGTTAAGCGAAATCCAAAAAAAACTTCTTTGGGATGGAAGGTCATGCATTCCTACCACGGAAAGATGATAAATCTAATGACGAAGAAAGCCAGTGCCACATCGATTCCCGCAAAACTAGACTATCGTGCTACTCATAAATGGTGATTTTCCGCTCAAAATATACCCATTAATGGCGATTGCTCGAGTCCCTTGTAAGTTCCTACTTTTGTGCTTTTCACCAATAATAAAAAATTAAGCATCGAATGGGTTATCTTGGTCAGTTTAGTTGGCCGCCCCCGTTATGTTTTTTACAATTAAATATTCAAATGGGAACTAATAAGAAAACAGCAAAAAAACTATTTCACCTCCTTCTCTTTTTTCTTTGTATTACCGCTTCAAATAGCTTATATGCCCAAACGGGGAGTTCTATCCGTGGGAAAATCACGAATGGCGAACAGGGCAAGGCAGAACGTGTAAGTGTCGAAATTGTAGAGTTGAAACAACGCACATACACAGATATAAATGGATATTACCATTTTCCATCAGTTGCTCCCGGCAATTACACGCTGTCCGTCAAGGCGGAACGTCTTCCCGAAAAACGATTCCAGGTGGTAGTGAAACCAAAAGAGGAGACTGCCTTCAATTGTGATGTGTCCAAAATTTCTAATTCTTTAGGCGAAATCGTTGTGTTTGGAGACCGCGAAAGAATGATTCGGCGCGAGAGTACCACTGCGGCACGTTTACCTATCTCGAATCTGGAAAATCCTCAGGTGTCCAGTGTGGTGTCTCAACAGTTGTTGCAGCAGCAGGTGGTTACAGACCTTGGCGAAGCCTTAACCAACATTCCCGGTGCAGGCGTGCCGATTGCTTTCAACCAGAACCGCCTCGTGGTTCTATCGAGGGGTTTTTACATCCAGCCAAAATTCAGAAACGGTTTGGCGGCTTTTATCCAGACTTCTATCGATCCCGTGAATGTCGAACGAATCGAGGCCATCAAAGGACCTTCATCCACTCTTTTTGGAGCGAGCGAAGTTTCCTACGGGGGATTAATCAACCGGGTGACGAAAAAACCGTATAACGGATTTGGAGGTGAAGCTGCTTATTCGATGGGCTCTTGGGAATTGAACCGCTTGACATTGGACGTGAATGCGCCTGTTAACCGAAGCAAAACGCTTTTGTTGCGGGTGAATGCGGCCGGACACTCGGAGAATAGCTTCCAGGATGCCGGCTTCACCAAAAGTTTTGCTTTCACTCCTTCCTTGTCGTATCAGGTGAACAGCAAGCTGAGCGTTTCCCTGGATTTGGAACACGGCATCAACAAAGGAACTTCGCCTGTCCGCTTCACGCCCTACACAAAAGGCATCGTGAGTCAAAACATAGCAGACATGGGAATTCCTTACGACCGTTCGTTTGCGAGCAACAACATGGCCTACAACTCCCAAGCAACAAATATTATTGCGCAAGCCAATTATCATATTTCGGAACAATGGAATTCACAAACAACCATCAGCCGGACGTCTTCTTCTTTCGATGGGTACACCTCCCAGTTGAGCGGCCGGTCGGCCACCACCTTGCGGGCTCAAGTGACTGTGGGGAAATATGAATATTATACGACTGACATCCAACAAAATTTCACGGGTGATTTCAAACTGGGGAATCTTCGCAACCGCTTGTTGGTGGGTTTTGACTATTACAACTACAAGGCACAGCGCAACACAGCCAACGTGAACACGGCGACGGTCGATTTCACCCAACCATTGACGACTTATTACCGCACTTTCAATAAATATTACGTGGACTCAGCGGCGCAAACGGCTACTGCGGTCAACACCACTGGACGTGAAAACACTTATGGGGCTTATGTCTCGAATGTGAGCAATATTACAAGCAATTTGCTGGTGATGCTGAGCTTGCGTTTGGACCGGTTTGAAAATGCAGGCACATACACCCTTTCCACAGCTGCCACCACCGGGAAGTATGGACAAACGGCTTTGTCCCCAAAACTGGGCGTTGTGTATCAATTGCTGTCGGATCGCTTGTCGTTGTTTGGAAACTATTTGAACGGATTTACCAACCAGACGGGTTCGGATGTGAATGGGAATACATTTAAGCCCGAACAGGCAAACCAATTCGAAGGAGGTGTGAAAATCGACCTGTTTGACCACAAGCTGGCAGGAACGATCAGTTACTACAACATACAGGTGAAAGACATTGTGCGAAATGATCCGGATAACGCGGACTATTCTATCCAGAATGGAACGCAGGAAAGCAAAGGCGTGGAAGTCGATTTGGCAGCGCAACCGTTGAGCGGGTGGCAATTGTTTGCCGGCTATGCCTACAACGACAGTCGCTACAAGCAAATAGACGAAACGCTGAACGGGCTTCGTCCCGCAGAATCGGGCCCTGCCCATCAAGCAAACTTTTGGACAAGCTATAAAATGGAGAGAGGTATTTTCTCTGGTTTGGGTATTGGTTTCGGAGGAAACTACGGAAGCAAGTCCTACCAGACCAAAACGAGTACTGCCGAAGTGATCATACCTGAATATTTCGTATTGAACTCAACGGTATTCTACAAATGGAAAGATTTCCGCTTGGCTCTCAAAGTGAACAACATCACGAACGAAAAATATTGGTCTGCCCGCTTGGCTCCACAAAAGCCATTCAATGTGGTGGGGAACGTTTCCATCAACTTCTAAGGCGAAAAGAGGAAGTTGCTTTTCCGAGCGTTAAAAATATAGCCCCGTATGTGATGTTCGCATACGGGGTTATATTTTTATGCTAATGATTATAGTGTGTGGCGTGGCGTATTTTTTCTTATCATCCGAATGCTGTTAAAGATTTCAGAATGAACATTTTTTCTTCCTCAATGTCGTTAATCGTCTTGCAATCCGAGCCAAAACTTCGGCGTGTTTCCGAAATAAGGACTCAGTCTCATTGCCGTATCGGCCGTAATTCGTCGGTTTCCTTTTAGTATCTGGGAAATTCTCGTTTGGGGAATTTCAGCGTCTTTGGAAAATATTCGTGGTGTAAAAAACAACAATTGGCAACGCAATTATTCCGATCACATCATTCGTGATTCGCACGGGTATTTCCTGATTTCAATATACATCATCGAAAATGCTGAAAAATGGGAAAACGATAGATTCAATGACGAAGTAGCCAGAACTAACAAATGATAAGAATGGTCTTCAACCATTATGGGATGGTCCGTGATCATACTGAAATGGCCTGGAACCATAATGGGATGGCCTGGAACCATAATGGGATGGTTTGCGACCATAATGAAATGGTCTGGAATCATAATGGGATGGTTTGCGACCATAATGGAATGGCCTGGAACCATAATGGAATGGCCTGGAACCATAATGGGATGGCCTGGAATCATAATGGGATGGTTCGCAATCATAATGGAATGGCCTGAAACCTTTATGGAATGGAAATCGAACCCATTCGCAAAAAAACGACAAGGTACTTTCTCAGGCACCTTGTCGCGAAATGTTAAATTAACTTGGTAATGCTGCTAACTAGTGAGTTAACAGTTCGTCTTCACGGTAAATCTTTCTTCAAACTCTCCACCGGATTAATTCGTGCTGCGCGGAGGCTTTGCCAACTCACCATCACGATGGATAATAGCGTCGCGAAGATGCCCGCTCCCGCAAATATCCACCAATGAAGCGGGGTTTTGAAGGCAAAGTTTGCGAGCCATCTGTTGGCAACGTATATCGACAGGGGAACGGCCAGGGCAAAGGCTGCTAATATCCATAGGAGAAAACTTTTGTTGAGCAACAGCTGTATATTCTTTTCGCTGGCCCCATTCACTTTTCTGATGGCGATTTCACGAGTCCGTGCTTTTACCATGAAGGACATGAATACGAGTAGTCCCAACAAGGTGACAACAAGGTTTAGAAGTGAAAAGAGATTGACGATGTGCTGCGCATTGATTTCGTTTTGATAAACCGTTTTGTAGGTATCCGACAGAAGGGAATAGTGGAAGGTATAATCGGAATTCACCTTTTTCCACACGTTTTTTAGTTGGGCCAAGCCTTCAGCCGTTCTCCCTGGTGCGAAACGGAACATAAAGCAACTGGTAAACATCTTGCGCTGAAGGAGGAGTAGGGGAGCGGTGTCTTCAAATACATTGGCATAGATAAAATCGGGCACCACGGCACAAATTTTTCCCGTAGGGATGTAGTCCAAATTTTCCTGTTCTATTCGCAATTCTTCTCCAATGGCCTCTTCGGGAGAAGAATAGCCGAGCTTTTTCAGGAGTTTTTGATTGATGACGTAGTTGTCCTGAATATGGTTTTCAATCTTTTTCCCCAGAAATTTATCAGTCATCATCTTATCTTCGTCTGCCATCGAAAGGCTGGAATGTGGCGGAAGATTCCCTGCAATAGGTTGGATGTTGAAAAACGAGAAGAAATCTTCGCCCACCACCATCAACGGGCAAGGCATCGGGGTGGCTGTCCCTTCTTTGAATAACGCTGCCCCGTCACGGATAGCACTGCCCGGCAATTGCATGGCACCGCTTGCGATTTCGATGTCAGGCTGTCTTTCCGCTTCCTCTTTCAAAAGGTCGAATCGCTGAATCACCTCTCCCGGCTGTTCCTTCATCACAAGAATACTGTCGTTGCTGGCTCCTATTTGTTTTTGTTGGATCAAGGTCATTTGTCCTTGAATGACCAACGAGAGAATCAGGATGAAAAGTACAATGCTGTATTGAACCACCAGCATATATTTGACTCCCGAATAGCTGAACCGACGGTTCTCTTTTTTGCCAACAGACGAAATATTCCTTTTCAACAGATAAGCAATGCACGGAAGCGCAGAGACTACAATGACAGACAGCAGAAACGACAGGGCAAGCAGTCCTTTTTCTGCTGTAGAAATAAAGTCGAGTGAAAAATCGAAATACTCCTTTGCCGAGTAGGCAATGGCCACTCCCAGAAGAAGGGAGACAACTCCCAATACGCAGCTTGTTTGGAGTTCCGCACGGAATATGTCCGACGAATTGGCTCCGTTGATTCGCAACAGGTAGTAATAGCGGCGGTTGGATGAGAAAATCACATGCGAGTTGAGCCAAAGGTTGAAGAACACCACCACCAGCAACAACACGTTTGCCCCGGCAATGAGGTAAACGTAGTCGATATTTCCGTTTGGTTCCAGTTCCCGCAATATGCGGCTATGCAAGTGTATGTCGGTGACTGGCGTGAAAGTGGCTTCTGCTGCTTTGATACCCCGATTCTGCTTTATGATTTCCTTGGTCAGTTGTTGTGCAAGGGATTTACGATCTGTCCCTTTTGCCAGCTTTACGTAATAGTAGGCATACAAGTCGTCAAACAATACGTTATTGCATACAATGATGTTGGGATGTAGGTGCGCGTTTTGAGGGAAGTGTTTGTAAACGCCGGCTACGAAGCCCGACTCATCACCGTATCTTCTGCTTGAGATTCCAATCTTCTGGCCAACAACATTTGTTCGCCCGAAGATCTGCATGGCGAGCTTGTCGCTGATAACTATTTTTCCTTTCGTGTCGAAAGCGGAGGGCAATGTCCCTGCCACAAAATCAACATCAAAGAACTTGAAAAAGTTATTCGAAGCAATGTACAAGTTTTCGACCGGGTGTTTTTCTCCGTTATGAATAATCAAACCCGTGTAAACCGATGAAAATCTCAATATATCTTCTATTTCAGGATGTTTCTTAAGCGATTGGTCGTAACCTTTCATATAGATCCGCCCGTCGGGTTGTTCGCCGTCATAAGCGATGGAAAGTCTTGAAACTTGTTCCGAATGCTTGAACATCTTGTCATAACTTAGTTCCCAACGGATATGTGCATATGAGACCAGCAAGCAGGCAAACAAGATCGAAAGCCCTGCCAAATTAATGAAGCGGAGGCCTTTCGATTTCGATAAACGACGGAAAAGGAGTGGTGTGGTCATAAGTTTAATTATTTAATGTGCCAATGGGATAATATATTAATGGTCACTATTCTGCTTTTAAAGATTTTACAGGGTTTCTTGAGCTAGCCTTATAGCTATTCAGAGAAACTGTAGCGACAGTTACAATAAATATAAGCAAGCCTGTGAGAGCGACAATAAGCCAAGTTATCGGTGCTTTATAGGCAAATTGTTGCAACCACTTTGTAACAATGTAATATGATATAGGAATTGCAGCCACATAAGAAAGAAGCAGCAAAATCAAGATGTTGCTATTCAACAAGAGCATGATCTCCGCGATGGAGGCTCCATTGACTTTGCGGATGGCTATTTCTTTTTCACGTGATTTGGTATTAAAAATAACTAGTCCATAAACGCCCATGACGGCAATTAGAATCGTAACCAAACCGAACGCTGAAATCAGTTTGGCCAGATTTGTCTCATTCTTATAAAGCTTCTCCAAGGTTTCATCCAAAAACTTTATGTCACAATCGTCATCACTGTAGTTCTTCCATGTTTTTTGAATAAGATTGATTCCCCCAGGCACATCATCCTTTGATAATTTGATAAACAGCCAATTCATGGAACGATCATCCAAGGTGGCGAATCCCATCGGCTGTATGGAGTCTTTCAAAGAGCTATAATTGACATTCTTCGAAATTCCTACAATCGTTAAATTTTCGTCATATCCTTCAAAGGGTTTCCCAATAATTTCCTTTGCCAACCTATTCTTATAAAGAAAGTTCTCGTTGAAAATAATAGCATGTTTGCTTCTGGCACTGTCTTGGGGTGCGAAATTGCGACCGTCTGTGACTTGAATCCCAAAGAAATCCAAGAAATTTGTTTGGACCGTCCAAATACTAGCCTGTACAGACTTGCCATCAAACGTTCTTGTCCAAATGGTTCCGATATGGCCAGGAAGAGCGTCTGCTGCAGTATAATCTAAGATTCGAGGATCACGTTTGAGCTCTTCTCCGAAAGTATGCATGTTGATATTCGAGTCTCCAAGATAAAGATAGACGATATTGTCTTTTTCGATTCCCCATGGCTGTCGTTGCATAAAATCGGTTTGTCGTTGTATGGAAAGAGCAACTATAATAAGCGTGGTGGCTGCCAGAAATTGTATGAAAATAAGGCTGTTTCGTAATTTGACACTTTTGCGGGACAGCGAGAATGAACCGTTCAAAGCCATTGCAGGCTGAAAAGAAGCTATATAACGTGTTGGATACCATCCGAAGAATAGAGCAAAGACTAGGGAAGATATACCAATCAGAAGCAATAGTTCCCAGTTGCCGAGCAACGACATTTTTGCAGGAAAATAGTTACTTAAAACAGACCTTTTCAATAAAGAAATGCAACACAGCGAAATAAAAAAAGCAATGGCCGAGAAAAATACAGCCTCCGAAGCTATCGTCCACTTTAGTTTGAAAGTACTAGCTCCTATAATTCGTTGAATATTAAAAGACTTTACCCTCGTAGGTGCAATGGCGATTGCAAAATTCATGAAGTTTATATAGGCTATGAAAAGAGTGAGGACACCAATCAGGAGCAAAGAAAGGGTTGTGATCAATCGCCCTCTTTCAAATTCAAAATGCACTTCGTGCAAAGGCGTTAATTCAACCTTGAGCTTTCTGTCTGATTTTTGCATTTCCTGCCATTCTTCTTTTCCAAATAGCTTTTCGCTGTTCAAACCCACCGATAACTTGTCAACATCTTTTTTGCCAACAACAAAATAGCCATAATAACTGTAATTCGCCTGGCTATCATTTGGTAATAAAATGAAAATGCCATTGGAAATGGAACAATTATCCGGAAAGTCTTTGCAAACAGCTTGTATTGTTACGGAATTGGTTGTTTGATTGTTGTAAAATCTTTTGGAAGAATGATAATAGACCGTTTTGCCTATTGGACTGGTGTTTCCAAAAAGCTTTTTCGCTTCTTTTTCGGTAATCAATCCTATGCCCTGTCTTGCAAAAATCCCTTGGGTAGTTCCTTCCACTATTTCCGGCGTAAATACATCCAGGAATCCTGCTGTAACTAGGGTTATGGTTATCGATAATTTTCGTTTTAACCCCTTATTGTCCAATACATCCACAAAGAGATTACTAGAGTTAGAGTTTTGAATCAAGCAATGACTTTTCACTTCCGGAAATTTGTCTGCAATTTCTTGCCCCATGGTGGTTGGCATGGTTAAAAATCGTCCGTTTATCGAATTTATAGTCAAATAATAAATTTCATCACCATGCTTAAACTGGCGGTCGTATCTGAAATCGTAGTTTACTTGAATGAGTATTACGATGAACGCCAAAAAAGCCGCTGACAAACCTATAATATTCAATACACTCGATGTTTTGAACCGATTGAGGACAAATAAAAAGTTTCTTAGGATTGATTTCATGTTTCAAATCAAATTAATATCCCAATGGAATAAATGAAGTAACTAATCAATACCAGTATTTCATTGGCGCATTTTCTGTATTGGTACATTGGCATTTTAGTTAAAGCAAATTCTCGGTTTCTATCACAATCTGTCCGTCAAACAAATTGATGGTGCGGTGTGCAAAGTCGGCGTCACGTTGCGAGTGTGTCACCATCACGATGGTCGTTCCCTCGCGGTTGAGTTCTGTGAGCAAATCCATCACATCTTTTCCGTTTTTCGAATCGAGGTTTCCGGTCGGTTCATCGGCCAAAATGAGTTTGGGATTGGCAATCACCGCACGTGCGATGGCCACACGTTGTTGCTGGCCGCCCGAAAGCTGGTTGGGGAAATGGTTGGCCCGGTGGCTGATGCTCATCCGTTTCAAGGTCTCCTCGATGCGTTGTTTCCGTTCGGAAGCTTTCACCTTGAGGTAGGTGAGGGGCAATTCCACGTTTTCATAGACCGTCATTTCTTCTATCAGGTTGAAACTCTGGAATACGAAACCGATGTTTCCCTTGCGGGTTTGCGTCCGTTCCTTTTCCTTCAGGTCGCCCACTTCCGTGTTGTCAAGGAAATAGTGTCCGGAGCTGGGGTTGTCCAGCAATCCGAGGATGTTGAGCAAGGTGGATTTTCCACAACCCGAAGGCCCCATGATGGCGACAAATTCACCTTTTGCCACTTGCATCGAGATGCTGTTCAAAGCCACGGTTTCTACTTCCTCCGTACGGAATACTTTTTTTAAGCTTTCAATTTTGATCATAGTTGTATGTTTTCTTTATTCTGATTTTAATGATTTTACGGGGTTTTGGTTTGCTATTTTGTAACAATTTGCCAACACAACGATTTCGATCACAAGGAATATTCCAAGACCACTTCCGATGAAGATCAAAGGGGAGAGCGATGCCTTTTCGGCAAAATTTTCCATCCATTCTTTAGCGACAAAAACGGTGGCGATGCAGCCCAAAAGAATCGCAATGGGTGAGAGGAAAACATGCTCGCCTGCAAAAAGCTTTAGGATATCTGGCAAGGTGGCTCCATTTACCTTCCGGATGGCAATTTCGGAAGTCCGTCGTTGAATTTCGCTGTTCAGGTAGCCAATCAGCCCGAGGAGGGTGATCAGTAAAGTGACAATGCTTCCAACAAGAATCGAATCCCGGAATTTTTTTGTTTCTTTATCGCCTTTGTCCATTTTAAAATTTGACTGCACCTGGTAGATATGATTGGCCTCTGGAAAGAAATCATCGAACTGGGTATCAAAACTTACTTTAGCCAATAGGACAATAGCCACCGCCATCCCAACCCCCAGCGAGCTGATTTTTATGAAATTGTTTTGTCCTTTCTTGAAAAAGGAGCGTATAATTCTTTTTACGTTATTCATCGTGTTTTCTTTTTTTTAATGTTTCAGCACCAACTCCTGTGCATCGCCAAAACTATCGTAAGACGAGGTGATGACCTTTTCGCCGGCATCCAAGCCCGAAGTCACTTCGTAATAATTCGGGTTTTGCCTTCCGATGGTGATGTTTCGCCGGATGGCTTTGCTTCCGTCACGGCTGACAACGAAAATCCATTTTCCGCCCGTTGTCTGGTAAAACGGTCCGCGTGGTATCAGGATGGATTCCGTGGGTTGTCCCAACTGCAAATTTATATAGTAAGTTTGGCCTGCACGAATATTGTCGGGGCGTTCTCCCGAAAAAACGAAATCTACCTTGAATTGCTTGTCCCTCACTTCGGGATAAACTTTGCGCACGCGGAGGGCAAAATTCTTGTCCTGACGCTCAAAAGTAGCACCGAGTCCTTGGCGGATGCGGTCGATATAATACTCGTCGATGGAGGCCTCCACTTTGAAATCAGAAAGTACGCTAATTTGTCCCACACGGCCACCCGTGGGAACGTTTTGGCCTATTTCCACTTCCAATAGCCCCAGTTGCCCATCCAAGGGTGCTTTCACATTCAAGTTGTCCATCCGTTGGCGTACAAGCAGCAAGTTCTTGCGCATGTTGTTGAGGCTTTCTTGCATTTGATCCACTTGCACATTGCGGTAGATTGAATCCTGTTTTTGCCGCTCGATGATCAGCTTCCGGCTATTGACGGCAAATTCGTAGTCCTCCTTCGCCTGTAAATAGTCTTCTTTGGAGGTCAAGTTTTGGGAGAAAAGTTGTTGGTATTGTTCGCATTTCCTTTTCTTTCGGCTTACATCCATCTCCAATTGCAGCTTCTCTTTTTTCAAACTGAGCCTTTCTTGTTCCATCGTCACTTGCGTGTTGCGGAGGAAGTTTTGCTTCTCGGCCAATTGGGCTTCGCTGTCCAAGATGTTGAGGTTGAGCATCGGGTTGTTGAGGCGAACAATCACCTGCCCGGCTTTCACCAGCGTCCCTTCTTCGACCAATTTTTCGGCCACCATTCCCCCTTCAATCGCACTCAACTGGATGGTATTGATCGGTTGCACCTGCCCGTTGACACGGATGAAGTCGTTGAATTGGCTTTTCGTCGCCTGCTGGATGTTGATGTTTGTTGCATCTACGTTCAGGCGGTTTCCTTTGTTGCCAAAGATCAGCCAAGCGATGGCCGCAAGCACTATGGCTCCTCCGATGAGGTAAGGCAAGTGCTTTTTTCGTATTCCTTTTTTCTTTTCTAGTTGTATGTCCATGATAATAATTAGTTTGATGTGCCGATAACTTTAATGTGCCAATGAAAAATAGCCATCCATTCATTAATCAATTATCCCATTAGCATATTAACTAATTGGCATATTGGCACATTAGTAAAGCGGTTTTCCTTTATAATAGTCCACCAAACGGGATTTCAGTTCGTACTTGAATCGGGCATTCAACCTGTTGGCTTTGGCTTGGAGGAGCTTGTTCTCGCTCGTGTGCAGGTCGAGAATACTGATAAGCCCCTGTTCGTATTTTCGTTGGTTCATCTTATAAGCCAGTTCAGAAGCTGAAGTTTGTTTGTCGGCTTGGAGGTATTCGTCCGCCTGCCCGTTCATGTCGGTGATGGCTTGTGCTATTTCGCCGAAGAGTGTCCGCTGTGCATCCTTGTAATCGTTTTCAGCGATCACCATCTGCGCCCTGTTTCTACGGATGCTTGCTGTTTGTGAAAAGCCGGTGAACAGGGGAATCGTAAGGGTGAGCCCGACGTAGTAGCCCCGTTTGTCCCTGAATTGATTTTTGAACGGACGGTAGTCGCTTCCATCCATGTAGCGGGAAAAATTGGTTGACCAACCTCCTTCCGCCGAGATACTTGGCAAAATAGCACCTTTTGAAGCTTTGTAAGCCAATTTTTGGGCTTGAAAACTGTCGGCGGCGGCCTGTAGTTTGGGGTTCAAATCTTTTGCTGTCTGAAACACATCCAATGCCGAGCTCTCTTCTTTCGTGAAGATGGGAGTTTCTTCCTCGTACTTGACGTTTAATTCTTCTTCAATCGGATAATTCATTTTTTCTTTCAATTGAATGATTCCAATTCGGTAGATATTTTGCTGGCGGGTGAGGTTGTATCTGTCGGAAGCCTCCTTGGCAGCCACTTCTGCCACATCGGGTGTGCTTTTCATTCCTAATGTCTCCATCTTTCTGATTTGTGTCAGTTGCTCTGAACTTTCGGTGAGTTGTTGTTCGGCCAATTTTGCCATTTCTTGAAAATAGACAACATTGAGAAAAGCCTCCATCGTGTCGTAAGCGATCATGTCTTGAATGCTTTGCAACTGTTGTTTTCCTTTCAGTTTGTTCACCTTCTGCATTTTCACTTTGTGGATGTTGGAAAAGCCATCGAACAGCGTTAGGGTGGAATAAATCACATAGCTGTTGCTGAACGAATTGTTGTCGATGTAGGTGTTGGTTTCCGAGTCCAATCCACGCCCAAAATTGAAGTAGGTGTTTGTATAGGCTTTAAGAGAAGGAAGCAGATTGCCGATAGCCTCCAGGTAATTTTGGTGGTTGATGCTGTTTTGTGCATCCTGATTGCTTTTCTTCGGGCTGTGCGCAATGGCATACGAGATGCACTCTTCGAGTGTCCAAACTTTTTCTTGAGCCTTGGTATGGCCAGCTATCAACAAGTAGAAAAGAATGTAGCAAGTATATTTCATATTCTTTGGCAAATAATTTATCATTCTTGCAAAAGATATATCCATTACTATGCCAAAACTGTAACTTATTGATAAATAGTGTGTAGTGTAGTTGTTGCCTCACAAGGTGTGTAAGGTTATTTTACAGTGCGTAAAAATATTTTACGATGTGCTGTGGTGGTGAAATTCTTCTTCCTGAGGAGTTCTGATAATTCCTATGGTAACAACAACGAGCCTTTCCCACGAGAGGCTCGTTGCATGGATAAGTATTAAATAACTATTTAATGATTGATTGCAACCAAATGATTTCTCATAGGGGCAGGAATGTCGTTGATGTCCAATATATTCAAAGAAGCTGTATCTGAAGATCCCTTCTTTTCTAAACCTTCATTTATATATTTGGTTTCAAGCTTGTACATAGCTCCTGTAGCAGGATCAACAATCAATAGCCCGATTAGTCCACCAAAAATAATGTTTCCAAAATACCAACCATTCAACTTACATTCAACTGGAATGATCTTCTCATTGTAACCATCTAATGTTAACTTAATTTGGTAAGATTGCTTGGCAAAGAAACCGTCACCAGATGCTAAGCTAACGGTACTGGGTGTAATGCCGTTGTAGATTGTTGCTCCTTTTTTGTTTGTTATTTCAATTTTTGCGCCCGAAGGAGTTGTGTTCACTGTTAATGGCCAATTGCTTTTGCTTACAATTGTAGCGCAGCTTGAAAATAAACAAATACAAAAAAATGATAATAATCCATAGTTTAATTTCTTCATAAATAAGTATATAAATAAATTGGATTTTGCCTACTCGTTAGCTTTTCGGCTTACGCTATCAATGTTTAACAAAAGAAACTACATTAATGCCATAAAGATATAAAATTATTTTATATATGTTTATCTGTGCAGTAATTTATGTAAATTATTATTTTTTTCTTGCTTTAGGCTTCTTCTCAATCTTCCGCTATTTTACCAAGACTTCATACTTTTGAATGTAAGGAAGGAGCTTGATCCTAAGGATATTTGTGATCAAAAAAGAATTTCATAAAATATTAATTTACATCAAATAAAATACGTATTTTTGAAAATTTGCTACTTACTTATAGGTAATAATAAAAATTTGGATTATGTTTCAATTGCTTTTCAAGTACACGATAACTATTATTTTCCTGCTTCTGTTCACGTTGACTGCCTTGGCGCAATCAGCCGAATCTGAATTGAGAAAAGATTTGCTGAGATCCATTAAGCCACAAAAAGATGGGAAGAAGCCGGTGGCTGATTCTTTGCAAAATTCAACTTCCCGGCATGTGGATCCGATCCTGACACTGGATGAGAAGTATCGGTTGGATGAGCCGCGAAAGAAACTTTCATTCAACGATATTAATCCAGAAAACAGGAGGGTAAAGCCCGCTGATACGGTATCATTCAAATTTGATATGAAATCGTTAAAGATGATTTACTACAACCACTTTACAACTGTTTACAACGGGAATCATTTTGTGACTGCTCCTTCCCAAATGGGATTCACTGTTAATATAAGTGGTGGAGGCTGGAAAAAGCTTTCCATGAAGACAAGGCGGATTCTCCGCGAAGTGTATGGCGTATCGGAAGAACAACTGGGCAAGTGAATGGTAAATCAGTGGTGAGCAATCTTCCCTCACGGATGAACAATACGCCTTCTCTACATGTTCTTTAGGGACAATTTAACGAAAAAACAAGGCAATGAACACGAAAATTATAGAAGCAGTGATAGCTCCTCCTCCAACGCATTGGGTGGGAGATGGATTCAAGGTTCATAACTTTATCCCCGGCGTTCCGGGATTGGATATGCAGAAAATGGATCCAATCATTCTTATGGACTATAATGCTAAAATGAAAGTGGCGGGATCAGAACATGCCGGTGGAGTGGGAGTGCATCCCCATCGTGGATTTGAGACTGTTACCATAGCGTATCAAGGAAAAGTTCAGCATCATGACAGCCACGGTGGCGGTGGAATCATCGGACAAGGTGATGTGCAGTGGATGACAGCCTCTTCGGGCATATTGCACAAAGAATATTATGAAAAGGAATGGGCTAAGTCTGGCGGTGATTTCCAAATGGTGCAGCTTTGGGTGAATCTTCCCAAGGAGGTGAAAATGTCTCCTCCAAGGTATCAGGCAATTCTTCGTGAAAATATGGGGCATGTGGTATTGGAGGATATGGAGAGTTTCGTTGAAATAATCGCTGGTGAATATAAAGGAACAAAAGGGCCTGCTCTCACATTCTCAAATGTACAGTTGATGAATGCCCGTCTCAAAAAAGGGGCAAAAGCGGACTTTAGTTTTCCTTCTCGATTCAACACCGCGATATTGGTGATTGAAGGCAGCGTCATTGTGAATGGGAACGAACATGTGCCTGCCAATTATTTTGTGAAATTCAAAAATGAAGGGGAGGATTTCTCGATTGAAGCAAAAGAAAATGCCCTTGTGTTGGTGTTGAGCGGTGATCCGATCCGTGAACCTATCGCAGCTTACGGCCCTTTTGTGATGAATACGCAAGAAGAAATCCGCCAAGCATTTAAAGATTTTGAAGATGGAAAATTTGGCTATTTGGAAGATTGAAATTGCAATCTCAAAGTTGCCACATAATCCCTAAAGAAAAGGAGCTGTCTTTTTGAGACAGCTCCTTTTTTATTTGAAAAAACTTTTCCTACAATTCCAAATCCACATGGAACAATTCATGCCAAGGCAAGCCTTGTTTGTTCAATAGTTCCAAGAACGGATCCGGATTAAATTCTTCCACATTGTAAACTCCCGGTTTGCGCCACAAGCCTTTCATAAACATAATGGCACCGATGGTAGCCGGAACGCCAGTAGTGTAGCTTACTCCTTGAGCACCAGTTTCTTTGTAGGCGGCTTCATGGCTGCAATTGTTGTAGATATAGTAAGTCACTTCTTTTCCATCTTTGACTCCCTTGATGCGGCAGCCGATGGAAGTTTCCCCAGTGTAGTTTTCCCCAAGTTCTCCTGGATCAGGAAGCACGGCTTTCAAAAATTGAATGGGAACGATTTCCACCCCGTTGTAAATCACGGGGTCGATCCGTGCCATGCCGATATTTTGAATCACCCGCAAGTGTGTGAGATATTCCTGTCCAAAAGTCATCCAGAAACGTGCACGCTTGATCGTTGGGAAATTTTTGACCAAGGATTCCAATTCTTCGTGAAAGATCACGTAAGACTCTTTTGGCCCGATGTTAGGATAAGTCAAGGGTTTGTGTATCTCGTGTGGGTCTGTTTCCACCCAAGCTCCGTTTTCCCAGTATTTTCCTTTTTGAGTCACTTCGCGGATATTAATCTCTGGATTGAAATTTGTGGCAAATGCTTTTCCGTGGTCACCGGCATTGCAGTCCACGATGTCCAAATAATGTATCTCATCGAAGTGATGTTTGGCGGCATAGGCCGTGAACACGCTTGTTACTCCCGGGTCAAAACCACAGCCCAAGATGGCTGTCAATCCGGCTTTTTCGAATTTTTCTTTGTATGCCCATTGCCAGCTATACTCGAAGTGAGCTTCGTCTTTTGGTTCGTAATTGGCCGTGTCCAAGTAGTTTACGCCACATTCCAAGCAGGCATCCATAATGGTCAAATCCTGATAAGGCAAAGCAACATTGATAACCAGCTCCGGCTTGAATTCATTCAGCAGCTTCACCAATTCTGGAACGCTGTCGGCATCTACTTTGGCTGTTTGTATGGTGACTCCTGTGCGGCGTTTTACGTCCTCAGCAATGACATCGCATTTGCTTTTGGTTCGGCTCGCCAGTATTATTTCACTGAAAACATCGTGGTTTTGAGCAACTTTGTTAACGACAACAGTGCCAACGCCACCAGCACCGATAATCAGAACTTTTCCCATTTTCTTATTTCTTTATAGGTTTAATGCAATTTATTCGGTTGAATTTTACCTCTTGCAAAAGTACAACAATTTATGACTTTAAAAAATTGAAAAATGTAAAAGAGAAAGTAACAAGCATGAAGATATGATGACGTGATGCGGCTGTTTATTCGGTATATACAGTTTCTTTGGTTACTTTTTGACTCAGCAAATTGAATCTGTATCTCTTTTTGTGCTTGTGCTTTTTCTTTGCTTGGATGTTTGTAAGCTTGTAGATTACGCCGTCGGCAAATTCGTGCAGCACCTCCATGTTCTTTCGTCTCATTATATCTTGTAGCGACAATAAATCGGAGTTTGGCTCCAGGTTAAACCAGATGAGGATAATCGGGGATTCGTCCATAAACATTTTCACATCGGATTTGTATGCTTTTTCGGGAAGCATGTCCACGGCATAGTTGGTGTAGAGATATACCGCTTGGTTGTGGTTGGAATAAACCATCGAGTCGGGATGGAAATAAGTTGTGTTTTGTTTCAGAAACCTGATTGTGGGTGATTCTTTCCACGTATCTTCTGTATATCCGGGGATTCCGGAATCTTTCATGAAGGAATAGTTGTCGGCATTGATGCTGAAATAGCCAATGCAGATGAGTCCATACACAATGGCAAAAACAATCGAGAGCTGCCACTGGTATTTTTTTTGCTTTACCCTTTTTATCAAGGATGGTATCTTGTGGCTCATTCCCCAAATAAAAGGCAGGAATGCGGGCGACAACAGCCGGTTATTGATTTGTTCATACCGTGAAATTGTGGACGTAATGATAATGAAGCTAACGTAAACGATGAAAAACACAATCACCACATTTTCATAGGTTTTGTATTTGCCTTCTTTGCCCCAATTCAGGTAAAGCAGCCAGGCAAAAAATAGCATGACCCCGACACACAAAGCGATTTCCAAAATGTAGTTGACTCCTTTCAAAGACGACCATTCCGAGAAAATTCTTGCCGAGTAAGCGATATTGTCCGAAAGGGGGGTTATTCCTTTTTGCCGTGGCCCAGTTAAATGTTCAGAATCCACGGCGTTTCTTATCAGGTTGATTGCGACCAATGAGCAACTGGTGAATGAAAAGATTGCTGAATGGAAAAACTTTGTTTTCCAGCTTGTTTCTTTGTTAAGAACAATCAGTATAAAACCAGTTGCCACGAGCGTGATCCCCACAAAACGTGTGTCGAAAGCCATTGCCACCACCACTGCCGAGAGAATCAATGACGAAATATTGAGTTTGACCAAGTAGAAACGGAGGCTGAGAAAGAATACCAGGGTGAGCAGGATGAAAAGCGTTTCGGACCACAACATCGAATAAATTTCGATCAAGGCTGGACTTAAGGTGATGACAGTGAGCAGGACAATTTTATAGACTCTTGATTGTGCAGTAAACTTGCTCATTAGAATTCCACTTAGAAAAATCACAAGGGCAAACATGATTCCGTTAAGGAGCGGAGCACAACTCAAAATGTCTAGCTGTGTGATCGTCATTACGGAAGCCAGAAAGAGGGGATAGAACAGAGGAAAGGCCACAAGTGGTTTGCCGTCAAACAATACAAAGCCATCACCATCCGCAAAATTGCGAGCTGTACTCATATAAGCTACCGAGTCGGGAGAAATGCCTATTCCCCCATGATGGGCGAAAACATAAATAAGAATGAAACCTACAAACGAGGCTAATAGTGAATCTCCATGTTTGTACAAGAAATGCGTAGAAAACGATGATTTCATTGTCTGATTAACAAAGTCTGATGGATAAATTTTTATTCGATTGAATTCTAGTTTAAGAATCTTAAGTTTTTTATTTCAAGCAAATATCAACGGAAATTGTTCCCTTACTCTCTTCTATAAAGACTTTTGATTCCGTCGTTTTTTCAAACATGAAGCTCCAATACAAAGCGGCAGCCTTTCGTGTATGTTTTGTCTAAGGTAAGAGAACCATTCAGCTTTGCGGCAATTAATGCACAAATAGGCAAGCCTAATCCGTCGCCTCCGGAGAGGTCTCTCACTTCCGTGAAAGGCTTGAACAAGGTGTCTTGCGATTCGGAAGGAATTCCTCCACCCGTGTCGGTCACAATGAATTGATAAGTATGTGCGCCTCGTTTTTTGAATTCCAGCCATATTTTTCCTCCTTCAGGAGTATGTTCCACGGCGTTGTTCAAGAGATGAAACAAAATATGCTGCAATTGTTCGCTGTTACTTTTTATGTTTAAGCGAGGTGAGTCAACTGTTGTCGTGATGTTCTTCGTTAGTTCGCTTTTTATTTTGTTTGTCGTTTTTTCACAGAACGAATTAACTTCAATGTCTGACATTTCAAAACCATCGGCGATCGTGTTCTCCAGTGCCGACAATTCTTGGATGTGTTCCGAAAATCCAAGTAATGCCTTTACACCTGGATGCGAAACATCCATGGTGTTGAGCGTAGGTTCCATTTGAGCAGATATATTTTGGATGAATTTACTTTTAAGTTCATTGTGCTCTTTGGAAATCTCGATTGCTTTCTTTTGCTTGCGGGTGACCAACACGAAACGCATTAGTAGGATTGCGCCGAATATCAATGCTCCGGCAAGGATGGCGATAACAATGCCCAGGCCAACAATGATGGATTTTTTCACCGAAAGGGAATGCTCTTTGTCTAGGATCGTTTGCTGGCTTTCATCGAGCCTTCGTTTTATCACACTCAATTCGTCTTTTGCCGTTAAGGATTTCACAGAATCGGTCCACACGATGTATTTGTCGTAAGTTTGCGCCACCAATCCTGCATTATTCGATCTCAGTGCTATTCCAATCAAGGTTTTGTAGGATTGGCTCACTTTTTGGTAGTTTTTTTGATTTTTGTACTTCGTGATTAATTCCTTGAAAGTCGCATCACCTTGCTGTGTCATCCCATATGTATAATAATAGGTGGCTTCAGTGTAGAGATAGTCATTGTTAATTTCTTCATTTTTCGATGCATTCGCAAAAGAGCGGATAATGTCGAGATATTGTTTCGATTGTGTAGGGCGTTTCATTGCGAGATACATTTGGTAGCGCACTTTATTGATCTTGTAGCGCAAGTTGGGCATTGATTTGCCAGACTGCTGTTCGCCAATTAAAACTTTTTGCTCCATAGCCCTACAAAGGTCAAACGATTCTTTGTAGAAATTCTCCTTGTAATAGAGTGCCGCTGTCTGCACTCCGCATTCTACGGCTTTATCTATGTTTTGCTGGGCGCTGTAAGCTTCGTAAGCTTTCAGGTAGAAATAGCGGGCTTTCGTGTATTCTTTTTGTGTAAGGGAAATTTGTGCTTGGCTTGCCAATTTGTCGGCAGAGTTGAGGTCTTGGGCTGTCATGTTTGAGCAAAAACATGCAATAACAGATAAAAGCAGAATAAATCGTTTCATAAATTTAATAACTATTAGCTTGAAAAAAGTGATTATCAAAGTTCGATAAATTTATTGAAATATTCATCTTGTAGAGATTAAAAAATAGGTGCTGCTTCAGAATTTTATCTCATTCAGCCCAAAACTATAGCTTAATCATTTGGAATATAATTGTTTTGTTGTCTTTTTCCGTGTTTGGGTTATTACGCTTTTATGCCAAATATACGGATATGCACTATCTTGAATGGAAAGAAGGCTCTTTCGAGCGTAAGCGAGATGGTTTTATTCTTGCCTCGTCCACACTAATTCGCTAGTGTCGCAACCCGTTTGAATAGCATATTGGATATATTCGTCCTTGATGGAATCAGGAATCGTTTTCTCTCTCGACAATATCCACATGTAATCAGTGTTTTTTCCGAAAACCAGAGCATATTTGTATTTTGGATCTATTTTCACGACATTATATCCTCCGTAGAAGGGTCCGAAAAAAGATACTTTCAATGCGCCCGTCGTGATGCCCGACACCGGCTTGGCTTTCCCTATCGATTGTTGCCATTTCCCTTTCTTATCCGAAAAACCGCGATTATTCACTTGGATGGTTCCATCTGGATTTTTGCTATATTCTGCCGTCACTTGCGACAAACCTTTTTCCCAGTAAAAATCCAAACGGCATATTTCATACCATTTGCCGAGGTATTTGTCAACGTCAAATGGTTTCACGGCATCTCTTCTGCCTTCAATTGGTTTAAAAACTTTGCAGCCTAACAAGCACAGCGAAATAACTGAAATGGCCATCACTGAAATCTTTTTCTTGCCCATCATTCTTTTAATTAGCGATAAACTATTTAATGAAACTGTTTCGAAACCAAATAGTTCATTTAGCCAGTCGAAAATAAAATGCACGAATGCCATCTTTCGATGCTTTGAATGAAAAATAACATTTTGGGGGTCTTTCTTACTATCTCAATAAAAAAGCACAGCCTCAAATGAAACTGTGCTTTTTCAATATTTATAGGTTTTCTATTTAGAAATTGGCAATCAATGCTTCCAACGCTTTTGTCAAGCCTTCGGGATTTTTTCCACCAGCTGTGGCGAAATGTTTTTGGCCTCCGCCCCCACCTTGAATATTGGCTGCTGCTTCTCTCACCATTTTTCCTGCATCCAAGCCATTTGCTACCAAGTCATCGGTCAACATCACCAACAGTTGAGGTTTGCCGTCTTCGTTGGTTGCCGCTACAAACGCCGTGTTCTCGTTGCTTTGTGCTTTGATGCCAAATGCTATGTCTTTCACTATGTTGGCAGGGACTTCTCCCGTAAGTCGGAATACGGTGATTCCGTTCACTGTTTGGGGTGATTGCAACACTTTGTCTTTCAGCTTTTCGCCCGCTTCTTTCATAAAAGAGTCCACTTGCTTTTTCAGATCGTGGTTTTCTTCTATCGATTTGCGGATGGTCGCCACCAAGTCGGGGGCATTGTTGAAAATGCTTCTAAGGTCTTTGATCACATCTTCTTTGGCATACAGATAGTCTTCGCAACCTTTGGCTGTGACAGCCTCGATGCGTCGGACACCTGCCGCAATGGCACTTTCGCTGACAATGCGGAACAAGCCGATACGGCCAGTCGAAGAAATGTGTGTTCCTCCACATAATTCGATGGACGAGCCAAACTTGATGGTGCGAACTTCATCCCCGTATTTTTCACCAAACAAGGCCATTGCACCCAATGCTTTAGCTTGGGAGATAGGCACAGAGCGGTTTTCTTCTAATTTATAATCTTCCCGAATTCTGGCGTTCACCAATTTTTCCACACAGCGGATTTCTTCGTCTGTCATCTTTTGGAAGTGGGCAAAGTCGAAACGCAACACTTCGGAAGACACATACGAACCTTTTTGTTCAACGTGTGTCCCCAGCACTTCGCGCAAGGCTTCGTGCAGCAAGTGGGTAGCCGAGTGGTTGCATTCGGCAGCGGTGCGTCGTTCCGTATTTATTTTCACTACAAAAGTTTCAGTAGGGTCGGAGGGGAGCTTTACGACCAGATGCACGGCTAAATTGTTCTCCCGTTTTGTGTCGAAAATTTCAATTTTTTCTCCTGAAGGACTTTCCAGCACGCCGCTATCACCTACTTGTCCACCCATTTCGGCATAAAATGGAGTTTTATCAAGTACTATTTGATAATATTCCTTGTTTTTTTGTTTCACCAAGCGGTAGCGCAAAATCTGCGCTTCGTTTTCGGTCAAATCATATCCTGTGAACACGCTGTCACCTTCGGCAACGGTAGCCCAGTCGCCCGTTTCCACGGCAGCGGCATTGCGGGCGCGCTCTTTCTGCTTTTGCATTTCAGCGTCAAATGTGGCCACATCTACCGTGAGGTCATATTCCCGCAAAATAAGTTCGGTCAAATCCAACGGAAAACCGTAGGTGTCGTAAAGCTGGAAAGCAACATCTCCTTGGAGTATCGATTTGTTTTCCGCCTTGATTTCTTCGACTTGTTTGTCTAGCAAACGGATGCCTGTTTCGAGCGTGCGAAGAAAAGAATCCTCTTCTTCCTTCATCACTTTTCCAATCAATGTCTTTTGGGCTTCCAGTTCGGGATAGGCATCGCCCATCACTTCGATCAGCGTGGGGATGAGGCGGTACATGAAAGCTTCTTTCTGTCCCAGGAACGTGTATCCGTAACGGACAGCTCGGCGAAGGATGCGGCGGATCACGTATCCAGCCTTGGCATTGGAAGGCAATTGTCCGTCGGTTATAGAGAATGCAATCGTGCGCACGTGGTCGGCGATAACACGCATGGCGATGTCTCTTTTCACATCGTCGCCATAGATGAATCCGGAAATTTCTCCGATTTTATGGATGATGGTTTGGAAAATATCGGTGTCGTAGTTCGACAATTTGCCTTGTATGGCCATGCACAGGCGTTCGAATCCCATTCCTGTGTCAATGACTTTGGCGGGCAGGCTTTCCAGTGAACCGTCGGCCTTGCGGTTGAACTGCATGAACACCAAGTTCCAGATTTCAATCACATGGGGATGGCTTTGGTTCACCAAAGTGAGCCCGTCCACTTTGGCACGTTCTTCATCTGTTCGTATGTCGATGTGGATTTCGGAGCAAGGCCCGCAAGGTCCGGTGTCGCCCATTTCCCAAAAATTGTCATGCTTGTTGCCGTTGATGATGCGGTCTTTCGGCAAGTATTGTTCCCAATATCCGGCAGCTTCGTTGTCGCGCTCGAGGCCTTCTTCCGGGCTTCCCTCGAAAACGGTCACATACAAGCGGTTTTTGTCCAATTCGATTACTTCCGTGAGGTATTCCCACGCCCATTCGATGGCTTCTTTCTTGAAATAATCGCCGAACGACCAGTTGCCCAACATCTCGAACATGGTGTGGTGGTAGGTGTCGTGTCCCACTTCCTCCAAGTCGTTGTGCTTTCCGCTCACGCGCAGGCACTTTTGCGAGTCTGCCACACGTGGATATTTGATGGGAACGTTTCCCAAAATAATGTCTTTGAATTGGTTCATGCCCGCATTCGTGAACATCAACGTCGGGTCGCCTTTTATGACCATGGGAGCAGATGGCACAATCTGGTGCTGTTTCGAAGCAAAGAAGTCGGTAAACGATTTGCGTATTTCTTTGGAAGTCATCATATAATGTCTGTTATGTAATCTTTTCTATTTGGGGTGCAAAGTTAATTCAAAAAGTTTGTTTTTGAAACGGGTGAAGGGAAATTTGCGAATCGGTGAATCCGCAAATTATCAAATCCTTCCTGCCGTTTGTCCTAATCATCTTTATTGCCACTCTTCCTTTCGGTAAGCGCTGTCCCAAAAATCATATTCCAAATAGGATGCCGCAACAAATGCACCGTCCATTTCTTTTTTGTAAATCCCTTTGCTCAGTTCAAAATACCGGTCGCATACATTTATTGCTTTTGTTACAGATTGGGCAAAAGCCTCGTCGCTGTATGTTTGAATCCATTTTCCATAAGGATTGCTTGCTATGTTGTCTTTGGCAATATTCAAAATATAATCGCCGACTTCTTTATAGATCCAGAAGCAGGGAAGGATGGAGGCCAATGCAACCTCCATCTTGTCCGCGAATGCCAAACTTCGCAGGTAATGAATATAATGGTGGCAAGTGGGCGAGATGGGGGGAAGCGGTTTGTTGCCGAAGATTTCTAAATAATACTCGTGCAGGGAACGTTCCACGACGATGGTGTTTTTTGCAAAATCTATGAACGTAATCTTATCCTCGCTTAATGGAAGTTTTGCTGCGATACAGGCCAGCACATCGCCGTAATAATTCAGGTAATGAGCATCTTGTGCAATATAGAATTCAAAAATGGAAGTGTCAAGACTACCGTCAACCATACCTTGGATGAATGCTAAGTCTTTAATTTTATTTATAATTGGCTGGGAAGATTCCCAAATGGATTCAGTCCATTTCATATTTTCTTAATTTTTGAGGATTAAAAGTGTGGTTTAATGGGCCATTTCCGCTACCAATTAGCACGTTCTGTGATTCAATAATGGCTCGATGGACATAATCTGAGGCCAGATTGATGGCCGATGAAAGGTTCTCGCCCAAAGCTATATAGGATGCAATGGCCGATGAAAGTGTGCAGCCTGAGCCATGTACATTGCTTGTGTCTATTTTTTTTGAAGAAAAGCTTTCAACTTCTTTTCCCATAAACAAAAAGGAGGTGAGGTTCTCTTTCTTTAGGTGGCCTCCTTTTACCATGACGGCATGGGCATGTTGCGACACCAGCTTATCTCCTGCGACAAGCATTTCTTCTTCTGTGGTAACGGTCATGCCTGTAAGGAATCCAGCTTCGTCCATGTTCGGGGTAGTTAAGAGGGCGAGTGGAAATAGCTCGTCTATCAAAGCCGTCACTGCTTCTTGCGGAAGCAATCGATCGCCACTCGTGGCTATCATTACCGGATCGAGTATCACCGGAATGTCTCGGTTTTGTTTCAATAATTCAGCAATAATATGGATGATTTCAGCATCTGCCAGCATACCTATTTTGATGCAATCGGGACGAATGTCGGAAACAGTGGTTTCGAGTTGGGCTTTCACCACGTCGGGTGGAATTGCGAATACGCGGCTGACGCCAAGCGTGTTCTGGGCTGTGAGTGCAGTCACTACCGACATGGCATAGCAACCCAGTGCTTGAATTGTTTTGATGTCGGCTTGAATGCCTGCTCCCCCGCTGCTATCCGAACCAGCGATTGTGAGTACTTTTGGCACTTTATACTTTTTCATAATAGTCGTTGATTTGTTTTTTGATGTTCGCCGCAGCTTTCCGTGGATCGGGGTGAGCTGCGATTTCTGAAACCACACAGATGCTTTCAACTCCTGTATCTAAAATAGGAACTATTTCTTTTTCATGGATTCCTCCGATGGCTACTAGTGGCTTGTCTGTCAATGATCTGGCCTTTATAAGGCCTTCTATTCCCCATTCGCCTAGTGTATCTTCTTTTGTGGGTGTTTTGAAAACGGGGCTAATACCTAAATAATCAGATACGCTAGCGAAGCTGTTGTTTAAATGTTCCATGAGGTCGGCAGAATAGCCGAGAATCTTGCAGGAAGGCCATGCTTCTCTAATTTTCAAGGGGTTTGCATCCGAATTGCCGACGTGAATACCGTCTGATTCTACTTCTTGGGCTACCCAAAGGTTGTCGTTGATAATCAGAGGGATGTCGTGTTTCTGACAAATAGCTTTCACCTTCTTTGCCAAAAGCAGAAAGTCTTTGTCGTTCAGGTGCTTCTCCCTCAATTGAAGTAAATCCACTCCACCGATAATGGCTTCCTCAATTGTCCAAAGAAGATCTTTCCCAATGCAATTTTCTTCGCCAACAACGAAATAGAGGGGAAAATCAAATGTTTTCATCTCTTTTCCCATTTATAAGGTTTGGATTTCTATTTTCAAAAGAGAAAGGAAATCATCTTTCGACAGATTGTATAAAGCATCTAGTAGGTTCATTTGTAGGCTGCCTGGTCCTGAACTTTTAGTAATGGCCACTTCGGCAGCAATATTTAGGACGGAAACAGCTGCAGCCGTTGCCAATAAAGTGTCTTCACTCACAGCAATGAATGCTCCAGTGATGGCCGTGGCGGTACATCCCAGCCCTGTGACTTTGGTCATCAGCGGGTTTCCATTAGAGAGTTTGGCCAGTCTGGATGTATCCACTAAGTAATCATCCGCGCCGGAGATGCAAACAACTCCATTGGTCTGGCCTTGGAGGATCACAGCGGCTTCAATGGCAGCTTCCGATGGAGATAGGCTGTCCACCCCTTTCGAAACGATGTCGTATTTTGCTGCCGAAAGGATTTCGCTGGCATTTCCACGAACCACCGAGGGGTTTAATGCCAGTAGTTGAGATGCTGTGTTGTTCCTCAGCTTGCTTGCGCCCACTCCGACAGGGTCAAGCACCCATCTTTTACTGTTTTTGTTTGCAGTTTCCCCAGCTAAGATCATACTTTCGATCCATGCGGCATCAAGTGTTCCCATGTTTACAACTACGCTCGACGAAATCTTCACGAGTTCTTCTATTTCATCTTTGCAATGCGCCATAATTGGTGAAGCGCCGATGGCCAGCAAAGCATTGGCAGTGTTGTTCATGACCACATAATTGGTGATGTTTTCCACTAAAGGTGATTTTTCACGAACGAGAAGGACATAGTCCCACAGCTGATTTTTTACGTCTTTCATTTTATCCAGATAATTTTTTTCAGATTAATAAATAACTCGCAATGAGATATTTTAACCAAGCTCGTTGGCTAAACTATTTTATGCTGGTTTATTCCATTTTCTATCAGCGAGGTGTATGGAAACAAAAAGGAGAGAGCGTGTAGAAAAAGACAGTTTTGGGTATAAAGAAAAACGGTTGCTTTTTCCTACGGCAGTATAAACTGTGTCAGGTTCAAAGGGACTCTCTCAATTCAATCTGAATACCCCTAAAGCTTTCAAACAAAAATAGGGCAATATTCCCAACAAAACAAGTTTTTATGGAGATTCGCTTGCGGATAATGTTTTTAGCCCGTTTTTTTCGATCTTTATCTTCTTGGTTTTAAATTTCATGATCTATTTTTCTTATTTTGAATAAGTCTAAATAATAACATTCATCAGAATGTATTTTTTTTATCAAAACTAGATCGTAACCGAAAAAAGAATTATCTTTGTGGCGAATATTTACAGGGTGGATAGATTTGTTATGATTGCAACCACAAGAAAAAATGCTAAACCGTTGATTCCTCGACGATGCACATCCCATTCTATCCTCTCGCATCAACCTTTAAAATTAAACATTTATGAGCTATTTCTTTACTTCGGAATCTGTTTCCGAAGGTCACCCCGATAAAGTAGCTGATCAAATATCAGATGCTTTGCTTGACGAATTTATAGCATACGATCCGAATTCAAAAGTAGCTTGCGAAACATTGGTAACAACCGGCCAGGTAGTTTTGGCTGGAGAGGTTAAATCCAAAGCTTATGTGGATGTGCAGGAAATTGCACGCGGCGTGATTGAACGGATCGGTTACACCAAGAGTGAGTATCAGTTTGAAGCTAAATCTTGCGGTGTCTTGTCGGCGATTCACGAACAGTCGGACGACATCAACCGTGGCGTTGACCAAAAAGTTGACCCGATGGATCAGGGGGCTGGCGACCAAGGCATGATGTTCGGTTATGCTACGAGTGAAACCACGAACTACATGCCGCTTGCATTGGACTTGTCGCATGCCTTGTTGAAAGAATTGGCGCAAATTCGCAAGAATGAAATTGGATTGATGCCTTATCTTCGCCCCGATGCCAAATCGCAGGTTACCATTGAATACGACGACGATGGAACGCCTATCCGGATCGACACCATTGTGGTGTCCACCCAGCACGATGAGTTTGTGCTTCCCGAAAATGACTCGAAAGAGGCTGCTGGAAAAGCCGACAAAGCGATGCAAGACAAAATCCGTGAAGACATTATCACTATTTTGGTTTCCCGTGTGAAGGAAAAATACAAGTTCAGTCCGGATGTTGCAAAATTATTTGAATCCGAAATCAAATACCACGTCAACCCTACGGGAAAATTCGTTATTGGTGGCCCTCACGGAGATACGGGTTTGACCGGCCGTAAAATCATCGTGGACACATACGGCGGAAAAGGCGCGCACGGAGGTGGAGCTTTTTCAGGAAAAGACCCGTCCAAGGTGGACCGTTCGGCAGCGTACGCAAGCCGCCACATTGCCAAAAACCTCGTGGCGGCAGGAGTTGCTTCGGAAGTATTGGTGCAGGTGTCTTATGCGATCGGTGTAGCCGCTCCGATGAACATCTATATCAACACCTATGGTAAAAGCAATGTGAAACAATCTGATGGAGAGATCGCCTTGGTGGTGTCCGAATTGTTTGACATGCGGCCAAAAGCCATCGAGCAACGATTGAAACTACGCTATCCGATTTATTTGGAAACGGCAGCCTACGGCCATGTGGGCCGCGAACCGGAAGTTGTGGTAAAAACTTTTTCGTCACGCTATAGCCCTGAACCTCTGAATCTTGAAGTAGAATTGTTCACATGGGAAAAATTAGACTACGTTGACAAGATTAAAAAAGCATTTAATTTGTAATTTTGTAGTCTCTAATTGATAATGAAGAGCGGTATTCATTTCGAGAATACTGCTCTTTATTTGTAAAAATTATTGAATATGGCCAAGGTTTCGTCCATTTGTGTATATTGTGCCTCAAGTACTAAAATTGACCGTGCGTATGTTGATGCAGCGCAAGAAATAGGCCGGCTTCTGGCCGAAAAAGATATAGCCTGTGTCAATGGTGCTGGCAAAATGGGCTTGATGGGGACAGTAAGCGATGCTGCTTTGCAGAATAATGGCAAAGTGATTGGGGTTATTCCCCAGTTTATGGTGGATAATGGCTGGTTTCATTCGTCTTTGAGCGAGTTGCATGTGACACAAAGCATGCACGAACGCAAGCAAAAAATGGCTAATCTGGCGGACGGATGTATAGCTCTTCCCGGCGGAATTGGAACGCTGGAGGAACTGATCGAGGTGATTACCTGGAAGCAGCTTGGGCTGTACAATAAGCCAATTGTGATTCTGAACACGAAAAATTATTATGATTTGCTGTTGAAATTGTTGAAGCAAATGGCCAACGAAAACTTTATGCGACCGATGCACACCGAGCTTTGGAGAGTTGCTCAAACTCCAGCAGAGGCAATCCAGCTAATTGAAGAAGCGGAGGCTTGGCCGGATAATTATGGTAAATTTGCTGCACTCTAAATGATTGAAATTACATGACGGAATTTTCACAAACAGACTCCATACTTCCTGTTGCTGCCGACTCGATGCTGTTGGTCAGTAGAGATTCTGTGGCGGCCAATTCTCCAAAAGAGATTCGTCTATTCACCGAAGAAGATTTTGCTCATTCTCCCTACATATTTCATTACGATTCGCTTTCTTTCAAATATTCCTTGGATTCCGCAGCTATTAAAGCTTATGCAGTGGACTTGTCGGTTGCCAGCAGTGGAAATAAAAACGGTTTTCAGGGTGAAGCTATTCCTCAGATGCTCAAGCATCAGGACAGTATCTTTCTGTCGTTGTTGTTTTGCTTTTTTCTAATAAGCAAGATAATACAACGTGGCCATCGTTTCTTTTTTGAGGGGTTGCGTGTGTTGTTTACTTTCCGTGAAAAAAGAGATGTGTTTAACGAAATCACCATCAAGGAATTTTGGGGGAATCTATTTTTGATTTTACTTCCGGCCTTTTTGATGGCATTGTTGAGCTACCAGTTCCTGCAAAACACCGATGACGTTTTGAGGCCATCGACGCATGTTTGGATGACAATTGGAGGATTTACATTGGTTATAATGGCTTTTTTGTTCGTGAAGTACTTGTTTTATCTTCTAATTGGCTACACCTTTGACGAATCAGGGTTTACACAGAAATACTTACGAGTTTATCTAGTCTTGATGGAGCTGTTCGGGATCTTGGTGTTTATACCCACCCTCGTGTTCTTATATGCTGGAGTGAACCAAGAAATCACACTAATTGTAGTTTTGATCTTATTCTTAATAACAAGAATAATCCTTTTTTCACGAATAATAGTCTTTTTTTTTAACAAAAAAGTGAATTTTTTATTTGGGATTGCGTACCTTTGCAGTGTTGAAATAATCCCCTACCTATTTTTGGTTTTAGGGTTTGTTTTTTTGTATAAAGAAGATTTTTTCTGTATATTATGACGTTGAAAATAAAAAAGATTCTCATATCGCAGCCCCAGCCTCAATCAGAGAAATCACCCTATTATGATATTGCCGAAAAGTTTGATGTGAAGATGGTTTTTCGACCATTTTTCAAAGTAGAGGGAGTGACAGCAAAAGAATTTAGGCAGCAGCGTATAAATATTTTAGACTTTACAGCTATAATTTTCACTGCTAAGACAGCAATTGATCATTTCTTTCGTTTGTGTGAAGAATTGCGTGTGGTTATGCCCGAGACGATGAAGTATTTTTGTACTTCCGAATCAGTCGCATTGTACCTCCAAAAATATATTGTCTATCGTAAAAGGAAAATCTTCTTCAGTTCTACCGGTAAAATTGGAGGGCTGACCCCAAACTTCACGAAGCATAGCAAAGAGAAGTATCTGGTTCCTGTTTCAGATGTGCATACCGATGAAGTTGGTAATTTTCTTGATGATAAAAAAATCAACTACACAAAGTCTGTCATGTACCGCACTGTTAGCAACGATTTCGGGGAAGGCGAAGAACTTGATTATGATATGATCGTGTTTTTCACACCTGTGGGTGTCCAAACATTGTTGAACAATTTTCCCAATTTTGAACAAGGCGAGATGGCCATCGGATGTTTTGGCCAGACCACCGCGAAAGCAATCTTGGATGCCGGATTGCGTCTCGATTGTGAAGCACCCCAGCCAGAATATCCTTCCATGACGGGAGCGCTCGAGGCTTTTTTGAAAGAAAACAAAAGGAAAAAACACGCAGTGAGCTAAACAACAAAGCAGCTGTATATTTAAAAAAACAGGCATCCTCAGATTTTGAATCAAGGATGCTTTTTTTTGCCAACAAAGCAAGTATCTTTGATATATGGTAGAATATTTGAATCAATTGAATGAGTCGCAGCTCCAGGCTGTGGAATTCAATCAGGGCCCGTCGCTGATTATCGCTGGTGCGGGTTCTGGAAAAACTCGTGTGCTCACATACAAAATTGCCTACTTGATGAGCCTCGGGCTTGCTCCCCACAACATACTTGCCCTCACATTCACCAACAAAGCTGCCCGTGAAATGAAATCGCGTATTGCCGCTTTGGAAGGGGAGGCTACTTCTCGACGCTTGTGGATGGGAACTTTCCATTCTGTCTTTTCTAGGATTTTGCGCCGGGAATCCGAGTTCTTGGGCTATACGTCCGATTTCACCATTTACGACACTTCCGACTCCCGCAATTTGATTAAAACAATCATCAAGGAGATGGCTTTGGACGACAAGACCTACAAGCCGGCAAAGATCCAGGGCGTGATCTCTATGGCGAAGAACCAGCTTTTTACTCCCGAAAGATATTCGCAAGACAAAGAAAACATAGAACATGATATTCGTGCCAAAGTACCCATGACGAGTGAGATATTCAAGGCGTATAACGCTCGCCTGAAGGCCTCCAATGCCATGGACTTTGACGATTTACTCTTCAATACCAATGTTTTGCTTCGCGATCATCCAGATGTGTTGGCTCGCTATCAACAGCAATTTCAGTACATTTTGGTGGACGAGTATCAGGATACGAATTTTTCCCAGCACCTGATCGTGCAGCGCTTGGCGGATGCGCATCACCGGGTGTGCGTGGTGGGCGATGATGCCCAAAGCATCTATTCGTTTCGTGGCGCCAACATTGAGAATATCCTGAATTTTCAGAAAAATTATCCCGAGGCAAAGACTTTCAAGCTGGAGCGAAATTACCGTTCGACTCAAAATATTGTCAATGCCGCCAACAGCCTGATAAAGAAGAATACCGAACAGTTGGAGAAGAATGTGTTTTCCAAAAATGAGGTCGGCGATAAGATCCTTATTACTGGTGCATTTTCCGATTTCGAAGAAGGGATGATCGTTTCAAATAAAGTTGCGGAAATGCGCCGTGCAAAGAAAACCTCATATAGCGATTTTGCAATTTTGTACCGGACAAATGCCCAATCCCGTATTTTTGAGGAATCGTTCCGAAAGAAAAATATTCCGTATCGGATTTATGGAGGCTTGTCGTTTTATCAACGCAAGGAGATAAAAGATGTGATCGCTTATTTTCGTTTGGTAATTAATCCAAACGACGAAGAGGCTTTTAAACGGATTATCAATTTTCCAGCAAGAGGAATTGGTGATACTACCGTTGGTAAAATATCCGAGGCGGCAAAGCTTCACAACGCAAGCCTGTGGAGCGTCCTTTCCGACCCTTTGCGTTACAACTTGAGTATTAATGCAGGGACGGCGAAAAAATTAGCCGGATTTCGTGAAATGATCGAGTCGTTTCTGGAACAACTCCGCCAATTGCCGGCCTACGACATGGCCATGTTGATCACGAAACAAAGCGGTGTCGCGCATGATGCCTACCAAGACACAAGTCCTGAGGGAATGAGCCGCCAGGAGAATCTCGAGGAATTGCTCGGTGCCATTCATGAGTTTACCGATTCCCGTATGGAAGAAGGCGAGGAGAATTATCTTTTGCCGGATTTCCTTTCCGAGGTCTCGCTGCTCACCGACCAAGATACAGACAAGGATGCGGAGGCCGAAAAGGTGACCATGATGACCATTCATTCGGCAAAGGGCTTGGAATTCAAGAATGTGTTTGTGGTTGGCTTGGAGGAAGAACTTTTCCCGTCTTCCATGGCATTGTCGGAGGTGAAAGGGGTTGAGGAGGAGAGACGCCTGTTTTACGTGGCTTTGACCCGGGCCGAAGATTTCTGCATGCTTACGTATGCCCGTTCGCGCTTTCGCAATGGACAAACAGAATCTTCCAATCCGAGTCGTTTCTTGAAAGAAATTGGCGAAGAGTTCTTGGATGTTCAGGACGGCATGTTGAGCAGGTCTTTTTCCTTGGGAAACGAGCGTCGCGAGTCTTCTTTTGCCGGACTGCGGGCTTCAGAACCCCGGTGGTCTTCTTTTTCGGAAGAACGGAACAAGCGTGAATCTCCCTTTCAGAAGCCGCAAACCGTGCAGCCCGTGTTGCCGCGTTCCAACTTTGTGAAAGCCGAAAATGCCCGGCCCAAAGCGGGGAGCAATGATGGCGCGGATGATGTGAAGCCAGGCGATGTGATTGCACACGAGCGTTTCGGGATGGGTACAATCGTGGAAGTTTCGGGCGATGCCAATAGCCGCAAAGCTACAGTTGAGTTCGAAAATGCTGGAACCAAGCAATTATTGCTTAAGTTTGCAAAATACAAGAAGGTTAAGTAATCAGCAAATTTTTACATTAAAAAACATGATTGATTTTTCAACTATACATTCTCCCAGTTTTGTGATGGAAGAAGGCCTTTTGCGCCGCAATTTGTCGCTGATTCGTTCAGTGAAAGACCGTACTGGTGTAAATATTATCTTGGCATTCAAAGCGTTTGCCCTCTGGAAATCTTTCCCTATTATCCGCGAATACATTCCTGAATCCACGGCAAGCTCTGTTTTTGAGGCGCGGCTGGCTTTCGAGGAGATGAAAAGCCCGGCCCACACCTTTTCCCCATCCTATACCGAGGAGAATTTCCCTTATTTTTTGAAATATAGCAGCCACATCACCTTCAACTCGTTGTCGCAGTTCGAGCGTTTTTATCCGATGGTCGTGGCGGATGGCAATCGTGTGTCGTGCGGACTGCGCGTCAACCCAGAATTTTCGGTAGTGGAGACCGATCTATATAATCCCGCTACGCCCGGCTCTCGCTTGGGTGTGATCGCTGATATTCTGAACGAAAAAGGTTTGCCGGAAGGTTTGGAAGGTTTGCATTTTCATACTTTGTGCGAATCCTCTTCGTATGATCTGGAACGCACGCTGGAGGTTGTTGAAAAGAAGTTTGGGCGTTTTTTCAAGCACATCAAGTGGCTCAATATGGGTGGTGGACACCTGATGACACGCAAGGATTACGATGTGGACCACTTGATACGTACTTTGAATGGGTTTCAAGCATGCCATCCTGATTTGCATTTGATTATGGAGCCAGGAAGTGCTTTTGCTTGGGAAACAGGTGTTTTGGTTTCCACTATCACAGACATTGTGGTAAATCACGGCATCAAGACTGCCATTCTTGATGTCTCGTTTGCCTGCCACATGCCCGATTGCCTGGAAATGCCTTACAAGCCCCGCATTCGTGGTGCGCATCACGAGCCGGTGGATGGTTTGCCAACTTACCGCATGGGCGGAAGTAGTTGCTTGAGTGGCGATTTTGTGGGTGACTGGTCGTTTGATGAGCCTTTGCAAGTGGGCAACAAGGTGGTTTTTGAAGACATGATTCACTACACGATTGTGAAAACGACGATGTTCAACGGCGTGGCGCATCCCGATTTGGCTCTTTGGACTTCAGATAATAGATTGGAGACTTATAGAAGTTTTGATTACGAGGATTATAAAGGGCGAATGAGCTGAGGGAAACTCATTTCTATATCAGAATCTTAATAGTTGATTAAACAAAGATAGGCAAAAGGAATAAACATGATGAGCGATGGAAGTTCTCCCGCGGGAGGCTTATATTTCTATCCTTTTTCCGCATGTTCGATCAATTTTTTTCCTTCAAGACGACACTCTCTTAGAAGTTGGGATAAATTGTGTGTTTGTTAGGATTCACCAATTGGCTCATAAATGTTCCTAGAACAAAGTTTGCTTGTTTCCTACGGCTTAAACTATGAGTACAACTGATTCTTTATTAAATATTTCCATACTTTTTCTGGAAGAAAGGCCTTGATGTTTTTTCCTTCTTTTAAGCTTTGGCGGACGAAGGTGGACGAAATTTCAACAATAGGCGAGTCGAGGGTTTCCACTTGGGTACGGAATCTTGTGGGGATGCGAATCGGATATTCGAGCCGATCGTAAATATAGATGCGGTAGTTTTGAATGATTTCTTCGTAATTGCGCCATTTTTCGAAAACCGACCAGTTGTCGGCACCAATAACGAGCGAAAATGTGTGTTCGGGATAAGCCTTGTCTAGTGCTTTGAGCGTGTCGATGGTGTAGGATGGTGTTGGAAGATGGAATTCAAAATCGCTGGCTTGTAGCTTGTTGTAGCCTTCCAATGCTAGTTTTACCATTTGCAGGCGGTGGCTTTGGTCGGCCAAAGCAGTTTGGCTTTTGAGGGGATTTTGCGGGCTCACCACAAACCATATTTCGTCCAGCGCACTGAATTCTGCAATATAGTTGGCTATCATCAGGTGTCCCTGATGGATAGGATTGAAGGATCCAGAAAAAATTCCGATGTTCATGTGGCAAGAAATTTCTTTACTGCTTTATAAACATTCTCTTTGGCAGCATCCAAATTGTCGTTGAGGATGTTCACGTCAAATTTGGTGGCATATTCCATTTCTAGCTTAGCCTTTTGTACACGCACGTCAATCACCTCCGGAGCATCGGTGCCTCGTTTTGTAAGACGTGAACGTAGTTCTTCGATCGAAGGAGGCATGATGAAAACGGAAAGTGCCTTGTCGCCAAATATCTCCTTCAGGTGGCATCCGCCCACCACGTCCACATCGAAAATAACATTGCCTCCGTTGTCGAAAATGCGTTCAATTTCTTCACGAAGTGTCCCGTAATACTTGTCTGCATACACCTCTTCGTATTCCACAAATTCGTCGTTGGCAATCCGTTTGCGAAATTCATCTGGCGTGAGGAAATAGTATTCACGTCCGTGTTGTTCTTCGCCACGAGGAAGCCGGCTAGTGGCGGAGATGGAGAAGTTCAGGTTAAGTTCAACCTTGGCGAGCAGATACTTCACAATGGTTGATTTACCTGAGCCGGAAGGTGCTGAGAAGATGACTAATTTACCCATAAAATAATTTGCTAATTCGCTAAATTACATTACATTCAGAATCTGTTCTTTCATTTGTTCCAATTCGTCTTTCATCTGCACCACGAGCTTTTGCATCTCGGCGTGGTTTGATTTTGAACCGAGCGTATTGATCTCGCGGCCCATTTCTTGAAGGATGAATCCTAACTTTTTGCCTTGTCCTTTTCCGTTATGGATGGTTTCTATAAAATATTTCAAATGGTTTGCCAGGCGTGTTTTTTCTTCGTTCACGTCCAACTTTTCGATATAATAAATCATCTCTTGCTCGAGGCGATTTTTGTCGTAATCGATGTCGTTTACCTTTTGAAGGGCTTCCGTGATGCGTATGCGCACTTTCTCGATTCGTTCTGCTTCGTACAACTCGATGTCTTTAAGCAGTTGGCTGATGTTTTCGATTTTTGAACGGAATAGCTTCTCGAGCATTGTCCCTTCTTGCTGGCGAAACGAAACAAGTTGCACCAAAGCTTTCTCAACAGTTGAAATCACAGCACTCCATTCCTCTTCCGAAATTTCCTGCGTTTCGAATTTCAAAACTTCAGGCATGCGTAACAGCACTTGAAACCAGTCTTTTGGTTCTTCTATTTGTAATTGTGCAGCAGATTCCTTGATTTGATGAAAATAGGATTCAAGAATTCCTTGATTGATCTGCGAAGACGATTCTTTCCCCATATTTTCCGAATAAACGGCAATGTCCACCTTGCCCCTTTCGAGTGTGCGCGACAACAGGTTGCGGATTTCCATTTCTTTTTCACGGTAGTTGTTTGAAATGCGAGCGAAAAGATCCAATTGCTTACTGTTGAGGGATTTTATTTCTACGGTAATCTTCTTGTTGTTCAATTCGGTAGAAGCTTTCCCGAATCCGGTCATCGATAGTATCATGCTTATAAAATTTTCCTGCAAAAGTACATTAATTTGTAGATGAAAGGGCAAAAAATAGGCAATTAAATATTATTCGTGTAAATTTGTTGGTGAATTCTTTGAAAATGGAAGCTTCTTATTGTTTAAATTACTTGAACGTTAAGCGGGTTTGATTGTTCTGTTGTAGATAATTGACATTTGTCAATATCAAATGCCAATTTAAAAAAGTAGTTTTATCATGTATATATTGTCTATTGAAACCGCAACGAGTGTTTGCTCGGTTGCTGTGTCGGAAGATGAAAAAATCATTTACGAAAAGGTCCATACCGAGGGTCCTTCCCATGCTTCTTTGTTGGGTGTGTTTGTGCAGGATGCATTGGATTTCCTGAAAGAAAAAGCAATCCTTTTGGATGCAGTTGCCGTAAGTTCAGGGCCGGGTTCCTATACAGGGTTGAGGATCGGGGTGTCCGAGGCCAAGGGCCTTTGCTATGGATTGGAGATTCCGATGATAGCTGTCGATACCTTGAAAGTGATGGCAATGACTGTTTTGGCTAAAGAATTGATTGGCGCAGGCGATTTGCTATGTCCGATGATCGATGCTCGCCGGATGGAAGTGTATGCCGAAATTTATGATTCACAGTTGCAGGTCGTTCGCCCTGTTTCGGCGGATGTAGTGGACGAAAATTCTTATAATGAGTTACTTTCAAAACGAAAAGTTTGGTTTTTCGGAAATGGCGCATCCAAGTGTCAGAAAAGCCTTACCAATGGGAACGCAGTTTTTCTGACAGGCATTTTCCCATCGGCGGCCGAAATGGCGAAGCTCGCGGTTGAAGCCTACAACAATAAGGCTTTTGTGGATTCGGCTTATTATGAACCTTTTTATTTGAAAGAGTTCGTAGCCACAATACCAAAGAATAAAGTTTTTAGTTAAAATGGCGAATTAGCCACACCTAAATATATGCAAAAAGATATAAGTCTAAAAGTTTCTCCACGTGATGCCTCCGATTTGCAGCGAATCAAAAAGCATGCTGCGGCGCAAGAGCAAATCGTACCGGAAAGAATACGTTCATTGCAAATCATCCGTCGTTCCACGGATGCCAGGCAGCGACAAGTTTGGATCAATTTGGGCGTTCGTGTTTATATTGACGAAGATGCTCCCGACATTGTCCCTTACAAGCTGACGCACTACCCTGATGTGAACAATGCTCCCCAAGCTGTGGTTGTGGGTGCAGGCCCCGGCGGATTGTTTGCTGCTCTTCGCCTGATTGAGTTGGGCGTCCGCCCGATTTTGCTCGAACGGGGCAAGGAAGTGATGGATCGGCTAAAGGACATTATGCTTATCAAAAAGGAGCAGAAGATCAATCCAGAATCCAATTATTGTTTTGGGGAAGGGGGAGCTGGAGCTTTCTCGGACGGGAAATTATACACCAGAAGCAAAAAACGGGGAAGTGTGGACAAAATTTTGAATGTGTTTTGCCAGCATGGGGCGCCGGAAAGCATTTTGATCGATGCCCACCCGCATATTGGCACCAATAAGCTCCCGATGATTGTTAAAAACATCCGCGAACAAATCAAATCGAGTGGAGGAGAAGTCCGTTTCAACACCCGCGTGGATTCACTCGTTATAGAAAACAACGAGGTGAAGGGGGTGGAGACAAACACGGGTGAGAAATTCTTTGGCCCAGTGATTTTGGCTACCGGGCATTCGGCGAGAGATATTTACTATATGCTTGATCGTCAAAATGTTAAGATTGAGGCCAAAGGTCTTGCTGTTGGAGTCCGTATCGAACATCCATCGCATTTGATTGACCAAATTCAATATCACAATCCAGAAGGCCGTGGCGACTACCTTCCTGCTGCCGAATACAGCTTTGTGGTGCAGGCAAAAGAAAGGGGCGTTTACTCGTTTTGCATGTGTCCCGGAGGATTTATCGTGCCTGCTGCCAGCGGCGAAGAGCAATTGGTGGTGAATGGCATGTCACCGGCCAACCGAGGTTCGAAATGGTCGAATTCAGGCGTGGTGGTCCAGGTTAATCCGGGAGATTTTCCCGAATATGACAAATTCGGAGCTTTGTCGCTGCTCAAATTTCAAGAAGAACTTGAACATCGTGCATGGGTTGAAGGTGGCTGCAAACAGACTGCACCCGCGCAACGGATGTGTGATTTTGTAAACAAAAAAACGAGTGACACATTACCCACAACTTCCTATACACCTGGTGTAGTTTCTTCGCCTTTGCATGAATGGCTGCCGCCATATGTTTCCTCCCGCCTGAGGGAAGCATTTATCGAGGTTGGAAAAAAGCAAAAAGGCTATTTGACAAACGATGCCCTGCTCCATGCTGTCGAAAGCCGCACCTCATCGCCTGTGCGTGTGGTGCGCAACCGTGAAACATTGGAACATGAGGAAATATCAGGCTTGTTCCCTTGTGGTGAAGGGGCCGGATATGCCGGAGGAATTGTTTCTGCGGCTATGGATGGAGAAAACTGTGCGGAAGCATTGGCTGCAAAATTAGTAGGAGTCAAGATTAGTTCTTAAATTTTTATTATGTAGAAATTAACGCAAACTATGTATTGGATTAATGCGGTGTATTGGATAGTGCTGACTGTTTATGTTGTAACCATAATCAGCCTCGTTATTCTTGTTATTTCCGAAAACCGGAATCCGATAAAAACCATGTCGTGGGTGCTTGTGCTCATCCTTCTGCCTTTTATCGGGCTCTTTTTTTATTACATTTTTGGAGAAGATAACCGCAAAAAACGTTTTATCTCGAAGCGGATGTACAAGCGGCTGAAAAATCGGGCTATCCCGAAAACGATTTCAGAGGAATATGCCCCTTTACCCGAACGCTACAAAGAACTTGCCATACTTCTCAAGAATCTCGATCAGTCTCCCATTTTGGAAGGAAACGAAGTCCGCTTCCTGACCAGTGCCCGGGAAAAGTTCCAACAGCTTTTTGAAGACATTCGTTCTGCTAGGCATCATGTGCATGTGCAGTACTATATTTTTGAGGACGATGAAATTGGTGCAAGGCTGAGCGATGCATTGATAGAAAAAGCACGACAAGGAGTTGAGGTCCGATTGATGTACGATGACGTGGGTTCGTGGAAAAGCAAATCGTCTTTTTTCAAACGTATGAAACAGGCTGGAGTCGAGGCCGAGCCATTCTTGCCCGTAGTTTTCCCTATCTTGACAAGTCGGGTCAATTACCGTAATCACCGGAAAATTGTCGTCATCGACGGTGAAGTTGGCTACATTGGAGGCATGAATGTTGCCGACCGTTATCTCAGTGGAGGAAAATTTGTCAAATGGCACGACTTGCATGTCCGTATAAAGGGAAAAGGGGTGCAAGGGCTACAGTCCTCTTTCCTTTTGGATTGGTATTATGCTCATAAAACCTATATCTCATCCCGCGCTTATTTTCCACCGCTGCCAAGTTTTGGAAACAACCCCATGCAGATAGTCACCAGTGGTCCGATTGGCATTTACCGGAACATTGTGCAAGGATTGTTTTTCGCCTTTATGAATGCCAAGAAGTCGATTTACATTCAAACGCCCTATTTCATCCCTTCCGAGAGTATTTTGAACGCTCTGCAAACTGCATCTCTGAGCGGGATTGATGTCCGTGTTGTGATTCCACAGGAAGCAGATACTCGTTTTGCACATCTGGCAACCCGTTCTTTTGTAAAAGAGTTGTTAGCATGCCGTATCAAGGTGTATTTTTACCAACAAGGGTTTATTCATTCCAAATTGATCGCAATCGATGATTCCCTTACGATCGTGGGTTCTTCGAACATGGATGTGCGGAGTTTTGAACATAACTTCGAGGTGAATGCCTTTATTTATGATAAAGAAACCTGCGAAGAAGCCAAACAAATTTTCAGCAATGATCTAAAGGATTCGTATCAGATGTTTTCAGAAGAATGGAACAAAAGGAGGCGTAAACAACGGTTCAAGGAATCAGCTTGCCGGTTGTTGGCGCCGTTGCTGTGAAAAAAACTCATTAGCGACTGGCACATCCGCAAATGGCTAAAGTCGAAGATTGATTGTGTTTTATTCTTTCTCAAAAATGCTGAAATTTACACTTCCATACACTCTTTTCTCTTGAAACAACGGAAGATGTGAAAAATCATTTTTCTTGGAATGTTCCATGATGAAGATTCCACCCTCTTTGAGTAGCTCTTTTTCTATTATTAATTGAGGGATTTTCTCAAGAGTGGGTAAATCATAAGGTGGATCTGCAAAAATCAAGTCGAATTTTTCTCGGTTTGAATCGAGAAAACGGAATACGTCCATAGTGCAGAGGCGCAAATTGTTCACCTTCAACTCATCGCACACCTTCTTGATGAATTTTGCGTGGAGAGGAGCTTTCTCGACACTGGTTACAAACGGACAACCTCGCGACACAAATTCCACGCAGATGTTTCCTGTGCCAGAAAACAGGTCGAGTGCTACCGATTTTTCCCAATCGACACGGTTGTTGAGGATGTTGAAAAGGTTTTCCTTTGCAAAGTCGGTGGTTGGTCTTGCGTCAAAGGTTTTGGGTGGCGAGAAACGTCTTCCCTTGAATGTTCCGCTGATAATTCTCATAACAACAACGCTAATAAGTCTATTGGGGTTTTTACGGCATCATCGCCTAAAAGAAACGCTTCGCTGGGCGCACCTTTTTGTTCTACATATTGAATGTATTTGCTGAATAGCGGAATCAGCTTCCCGTATTTGTTACTATCTCCAGACAAAAACAAGCGGTCATTTAACTGGCTCATGTCGAAAGCTTTCCAAATATTTATCACAAAGTAGAGCAGGTTCTGCTCCGATTCATTAGTGAAAGACTGGATTGTCTGGATTTCTCCGTTGCGCGTGACGAATACATCCACTTGGTTTCCTGAAAAATAAAGGTACATTCTGGAGAACAGTTCTGTTTTTCCGCTGTTGAGATTGAACAAACGTTGCAAAGATGCGACGTGGTGTGTGAAAACTGGAGAAAATAGATTTCGGCTCAGAAATTCATACACATCTTTGTCCACATCGAAAACGAGCTGCTTGTCGTTGTCGAGCCCGATGCCTTCACTCAGCACTTGGTCTTGCCCTTTTTCGACGGAAAAGGTCTTATCCAAATAATTATCTTTTTCTTTCGGATCGAAAAATAAGGTTGGAACCAATGTGTGGCGTGGCGAAACGATTTCCACCCATGTCCGTAGAAATGCCTGAGTAAGGAAGTTCAGGTCGAAGATAGTTCGTTTCAATTGTTGCAGGTAAGGAATGTCGCTTTTGAACGAAGTGCCTCTATATACGTATGCATCATTTTTTCCTGGTTGGTAGATGGCAAAAGAGAAACTTCCAGTCTGTAAGCGAACAGCCAGAACATATTTCTCCGATTCGGATAAGTCTATGGTGTCAGGAAAAAACATTTTTTGTTTTATGAAAATATATTGTTGATATATTGGGTGTTGCATTCTTATTCCTCTCACCAAATATATAATTTGAATACAAATATAAGTATAATTAAAGGAGCAAGCAATTCACGTGTTCAAAATTAAGAAGAAGTGAACGTGTAACCAACTGGCAAGGTGACCAAGTAAACTTGACTACAAGATCACTCGGTCAGCCGGTCACAAGTTTACAGATGTTTTTCAATGGAAACCAATTATTAAGTGGCTTTTAATCTTGTTGTCTGAAAAAAAATCCATTACCTTTGCCCTATAAATAGCTGTTTTTCCATGAATGAAGAGCCTGTCGGGTTTCCAAATAATTCTTTTCCTAAAGCGATGCGCATTACGCGCAAAAGCCAATTAGATTTGTTGTTTTCATCGGGTAAGTCCTTTATCGCTTATCCATTGAGAGTCATCTTCATCGAGAGGGAAAAGATGCCGGGGCAGGAATTGTCGGTGTTGATAAGCGTCTCGAAGCGCAAATTCAAGAGAGCGGTCAAACGCAACAGGATAAAGAGGTTGATCCGTGAAAATTTCAGGTTGCAAAGGCATGAGCTCGAAAGCACCATGCAATATCTCCCCTTTTCGTTGGATGTTGCATTTCTTTTTCTTAAAAGTGAGCTTTCCGATTATTCGGAAATCAGTAAAGCTATGGCTAAAGCCCTTGATTTGTTGAAGGTGAAGATACAAGACAACTGTGATTTGTGAAATATGAACAAGCTATTGAGTGCCTTATTGCTGTTTTTTGTGTATTTTTACCGCAATTGTATTTCGCCGTTCACCCCGGCCTCTTGCAGGTATGTTCCCACATGTTCCGCTTATGCTGTGGAGGCAATAAAAAAACACGGTGCTATCAAAGGTGGATGGCTTGCATTGAAGAGAATTGCCCGGTGCCATCCCTGGGGAGGACATGGATACGATCCCGTTCCGTGACCTTACGATGTTGGACTTTATTTATCTTTTATGGATTTATACGACATACACACCTACAATTTAGTATCTGATGATAGCGACGACCCCTATCATTCGTACATTCTGAATGTCTTTCCGTTGGGTTATGAGGATGCCGTAGGTTCCTACCCAAAATGTTTTTTTACTTGTGGAATCCACCCCTGGCATAGTGAAGATGCCGAAGCTCAACTTCATTATCTCGAAGAAATAGCTTCAAATCCACATATTGTTGCTATTGGAGAAGCTGGCCTGGACAAGCTGAAAGGTCCTGAACTTGGCATTCAAAAGCAAGTGTTTGAACGCCATATTCTTCTATCCGAAAAACTTAAGAAACCCCTTATTATTCACTGTGTGAAAGCATGGGAGGAGTTAATCGCACTCTATAAGCAGCATAAGCCAATGCAACCTTGGATTATTCATGGTTTTAGAGGTAAACCGGAACTTACAAAACAATTGGTGAAGTTGGGTTTTAAATTCACTATTGGGGCAAAATTTCGTCCCGAAGGTTTGCGGCTTATTCCTTTGGAAGCTATGTTTTGTGAAACAGACGAGAGCGAACTGTGTATCGAGGAAATTTATAGAGCCATTTCTGAAGCTCTGAAATTAGATTTCGAAGACTTTGCTGCTGTTATTGCGCAAAATGTGAAATCTGTTTTTCCGGATCTAATTGTGAATGATCTGGAACATATTGGAATAGAAGGAGTTGATTGAGCAATCGTTGCCAAGTTTCATGTAATTAATTTTATCGCTTTATTTCTGATTTGAGCTTTTGCCTGCTTTTTACAAAAGCAAAGAAAACTATTTGCTAAATTTGCATGAGTTTTTGATTTTGATTTAAGAAAAATTTATAGATAAATGATTGATACTGATGCAAATATTCTCTTGATCTATACAGGAGGAACTATCGGAATGATAGAAAATCCATTAACATTTGCATTGGAATCGTTTGATTTTGTGCATTTGAAAAACCACTTTCCTGAAATCGACAAATTTAATTTCAATGTCGATTCCATCGTTTTCGAACCTCCTATCGACTCTTCCGGCATCAATCCTACGCACTGGCAAAGATTGGTGAAAATGATTGAGGATAACTACGATCAATACGATGGATTTGTTATTCTTCATGGCACGGACACTATGGCTTTTACCGCTTCCGCACTTAGTTTCATGATCGAAAACCTCACCAAGCCGATTGTACTCACGGGGGCTCAATTGCCGATTGGTAAACTTCGGACAGATGCCAAGGAAAACCTGATTACAGCGATTGAAATTGCGGCGGACAAGGACAGTATCGGGCAGCCTATTGTGCCGGAAGTGTGTATATTTTTTCAGAACTACCTGCTAAGGGGCAACCGCACGGTGAAAATGAATGCGGACAATTTCAGCGCCTTCAAGTCGTTTAATTTTCCTTATTTAGCCAAGTCGGGAATACAAATCAGGTATGAACGGGGTGCGATTTTGCAACCCAATTTTGATAAAAAACCACGTTTCCACTATTTGATAGATACCAATATTATCATCCTGAAACTATTTCCGGGAATAACCCCGGCTGTGGTGGAGGCAATACTTGGAGCATCGGGCATAAAAGCGGTGATCCTTGAAACATTTGGCTCGGGAAATGCTCCCAAATTGGAATGGTTCATCGATTTGATTCGAAGCGCGGTGAAAAAAGGCATCATTGTGGTGAACGTCACCCAATGCGCTGTTGGCTGTGTGGAAATGCAGCGGTATGAAACCGGAAACGAGTTGCTGAAAGCAGGAGTGATCAGTGGATTTGATATGACCTTGGAAACAACATTGGCCAAACTGATGTATTTGATCGGGCACAAATACGAAGTCAATGAAATAAAAGTGAGGATGAGAGTGCCTTTGGTAGGCGAATTAACCCGGCCAGAAGACCGAGAAAATGAAAAATTATACTTCTGATAACCTGCCCATACAGGCGCAGAAAATGGAGCCTTCGTTTGTCTCTTATTTGAAAAAGAACAAAAAACGATTGGAAAAAATGGACAATCAAGTCCATGCCCTTCACAAAGAGGCTTCGGAGCGAATCGAATGTCTCGAATGTGCAAACTGTTGCAAATCGCTCGGGCCTGCCATCTATGACAAAGATATTGACCGAATGGCAAAAGCTTTGAAGATGAAACCATCGGAAGTGGTGGAGAACTATCTGCGGGTGGACGAAGACAACGACTATGTGTTCAAAACCATGCCTTGCCCTTTCCTGATGCCTGACAACTATTGTTCGATTTATGAATCGCGTCCGAAAGCTTGTAGGGAATATCCCCATACGGATAGGAAAAATTTTGTGCAGATTTATAAACTGACAGTCAAAAACACTTACACTTGTCCGATCGCATTTGATGTCCTCCTGAATTTGACCAAGCTGTAGCAATGTTGTTGTTGTCTCGTAGCAAACTTCGAAATGGAGAAAGACCGGATGTCTCGCTTTGGTTTGTGTTTTGTGTGATTTGGGGGTTGAGAATAAAAAATAAGGTGGAAATTTTGCGATTGACGGATGGACTGCTATGTATATAAAAAAGAAAAAGGTTGTCATCCCGACAACCAATCTTCACATTGTTAACCTTAAATCTAATACCATGAAAAACACACTACAAATATATCTATAATAAGTAGTTCCACCAATTATAAACACAAGAATGCCCAAGCTTTTAACAAAGTTTGGGCATACTGTTGCTTCTGTTTACGTTTCTTTTTAGAATTGGGTATTTTGTTAAAACTAATTTATAATTAAATGTTTTATAAATTCATGCGCTTGCGGATTCACAAATTTACCAATCTGCGATTTCATGGTTTTACGATTTCACAAAAACATTTCGCACCATTTTTTAAATTGGTTTACTGCTTCATCTCCAAATTTGGAAAGGCTGTTTTGGATTTTCTCGGGAGTCTTTTCAACTTCCAGGTCAGATTTCGAAAAAAAACAGTCTGCAAAGCAAATCACCTGTTCCTCGATGCTCACCGGACGCATGTCGCGGTGAGGAAGGGGAAGTTTTTGCTTGATGATTTCCTCCACACTGAGTCCAGTTCCGGTGTGCCGTTCGCAAACGAGGGCATGCCTGGGATGGTGATGCCGGAGAAGTAGATCATGTCCCAGAAAACCGTGCGCGATGTACGGGAAAGTTCCGTAGCATTCTATTTCGGGCGTATTTGTGAGAAAGATTCCTATGTCGTGTAGGAAGGCGGCCTCCCACACAAATTTTTTGTCGATTTTTAATTCTGGATGGTTGGTCGCAATTCTTACAGCCTTGTTGGCCACATCGCTACTATGGCGAACCAAGATGTTATAAGATGGTGAATCTTTTTCGTAGTACTGTTCAATAATTTCAAAGGGATCCATAATCATTGTTCCTCCACATAAAAATTACTTTTTAAATCTTATTCTTGATACTTCCTGAAAAAAAGAATAAGTTTGTATTTTATTCAAACAACAAATTTGACATAAATTTAGTAAAATAACTTTGATGTATGAGAAAATGTTCACTAATCTTGATTATATTTTTAATAAACCTTCGTGTAGCCTATTCTATTGAAAGAATATCTCTAAAATTGGGTGCTGATAATTTGTCTGAAATTACGTCCATTGTTCGAGGTAAGCGGGTTGCTTTTGCTGTAAATCAAACATCCAAACTTAGTAATGGTGTTTTTTTGGTAGATACTCTTCTCTCTTTAGGAGTAAACGTCCGGAAAATATTCGCTCCAGAACATGGCTTTCGGGGCGATGCGGATGCTGGTGAAAAAATTCAGGATAGCAAGGATGCAAAAACAGGATTGGACGTAGTTTCTCTTTACGGGAAAAATTATAAACCACAGCCTGAGCAATTGGAGGATGTGGATGCCGTGATCTTCGACATTCAAGATGTAGGGACTCGGTTTTATACATATATCAGCACCTTGCACTATCTAATGCAAGCTTGTGCTGAAAAAGGGATCGAGGTAATCGTTTTGGATAGGCCTAATCCAAACGATGTGGTGGATGGCCCTGTGCTCGATTTGAAATACAGGTCTTTCGTGGGAATGCACCCGATCCCTATTTTGTATGGACTCACAGTGGCCGAACTGGCCTCCATGATAAATGACGAGGGCTGGTTGGGCGGCGGCCTTAAGTGCAAGCTTCAATTGGTGTTGATGAGTGGCTGGAAACACGGCCAGCCTTATTCCTTACCGGTGAAGCCTTCTCCTAATTTGCCCAACGACCAATCTATCAGGCTCTATCCCTCGCTTTGTTTTTTTGAGGCAACCAAAGTGAGCGTGGGGAGAGGAACTCTTTTCCCGTTTCAGGTAGCTGGTTTTCCAAACAAAAAAATGGGTGCATTTTCCTTTGTACCCAAAGCTCTTCCCGGATTTGATGGGAATCCCCTTCAACAAGACAAAGTGTGTTACGGCATCGATTTGAGAAAGACAAAGCAGCCGCTTGGATTGAATTTGGAATGGTTGATTCGCTTTTACAAGCTTTCGGGACAAGGGTCAGCTTTTTTTTCTTCTCCCGATTTCATGGACAAATTGGCTGGAAGTGATTCGTTGCGCAAGCAAATTATTCAAGGAAAGTCGGCTGATGATATACGGAAATCATGGCAGCCGGATTTGAAAAAGTATAAAGTTTTGAGGAAAAAATACCTACTCTACGATGAGTGAATGTACCCCGAATGTGTTTTTGACGATACTAAACAATGATTCTTTAAAATGACCTCTTCTGCTTCCAAACGCTTCTTTTGAGAATCAATTGATAAGGAATAGCCATAAATAGCGGCGACGTCCCGTATGGCTTCAGGTGAAGGATGATATGAGCAATGTTCCGGCGATGCTTATTCATTCAGGTTTATATTGTGTTTAATTATAAAAATTATATGAGGATTATCGCTTTTGATACTCGTTTTGATGAACTTGTGCATTTTGACAAAATAAAACAGTGTTTGAATTTGGATGTCGTTTATACAGAGGATGCCATAACGAAAGAAAATATTCATTTAACGGAAGGGGCTTATGGAATAAGTGTTTTGGCTTATACGTTGATTGATAAGGAAATAATTGATACGCTTCGAAACAATGGAGTCAGGCATATTTCCACCCGAACCATCGGTATGAACCATATCAATGTGGCTTATGCGGAGCAACAAGGGATGATTGTTACCAATTCATCCTACAAACCGGATGGCGTGGCCGAATTCACGCTCATGATGATGCTCCTTTCTTTGAGAAAATACAAAGCGGCCATGTTTCGTGGCAATGTGAACGATTATTCGCTGATTGGACTCGATGGAAAAGAAGTCAAAGGAAGCACGGTGGGAGTGATCGGAACTGGTTCTATCGGCGCTGCTGTGATCCGCTTGCTCTCAAGCTTCGGCTGCAAGATCTTGGCATATTCTCCCACAGGTAGAATCAAGCCAGAACTTCAGCAATATGCCGAATTTGTTGATCTCGATACCATTTTTGTAAATAGCGACATTATCACCCTTCATGTTCCCTTGATGGAGGCAACAACACATATCATCAACAAAGAAGCTCTCGTGAAGATGAAACCGGGCGTTACTCTGGTCAATTGCTCTCGGGGCGAATTGATGGAGATAGATGCCTTGATAGAGGGCATTGAGGCCAAAAAAATTGGAGCTTTGGCCTTGGATGTTTTTGAAGATGAAGCTGGAATTTACCATCAGGACAGGCGGACCGATATTATTGCCAATCGGAATATGGCATATTTGCGCCAATTTCCCAATGTGGTGATGACACAGCACATGGCTTTTTTTACGGATAATTCCATTGAAAGCATGGTGAGGTGCAGTTTGGAAAGTTTTGTAAAAGGTAATGTGCTTTGATCTGTAAACGTATTTATTTTTAGATATATAAGTAGATAAAGTAATAGGAAAATAAAATAAATCATTGAATGTTTGAGAATATAGAAGAATATGCCGGAGATTCCATCTTGTCTTTGATGGAGGCATATAAGTCCGATCCCCGTACAGAAAAAGTAAACTTAAGTATCGGTCTTTATTACAACGCAGATGGAATCATTCCACAGTTAGGTAGTGTTGCCAAGGCGAGGGTGGCATATTTTGAAGAAGAAAAAGGTCCTTCGCTCTATTTGCCGATGGATGGAATGGCGACTTATTGCCGAGAGATACAAAAACTGCTTTTTGGCGAAGATTCAATAGCTTTCAAAGACAAACGTGTGGCAACGATTCAAAGCCTTGGCGGCTCGGGAGCCTTGAGGGTGGGGGCTGATTTTTTGTTTCGTTGGTTTCCCCAATCGAAAGTTTATGTGAGCAATCCCACCTGGGAAAACCACAAGTCTATTTTTCGTGGAGCTGGTTTTGATGTTGGGGAATATCCTTATTTTGATGAAGTGACGCGAGGTGTGGATTTTCCTGCAATAATTGATTTCATGAACAGACTCAACAAATGGGATATCGTTTTGCTCCATCCTTGTTGCCACAATCCCACCGGAGCAGATCTGACAAATGCCCAATGGGACGAACTGATTGCTGTGCTGAAAGAGCGTGAATTGGTACCATTTTTGGACATGGCATACCAAGGTCTTGGCGATGGGTTGAATGAAGATCGTTATGCGATACGTGCGATGGCTGATTCGGGCTTGGTGTTTTTTGTCAGCAACTCGTTTTCTAAAATATTTTCGCTTTATGGGGAAAGGGTAGGAGGCTTGTCGGTGGTGTGTGAAGATGCAAAAACCGCACGGACGGTTCAAGGACAACTCAAAGCTACTGTCCGCCGGAATTATTCCAGCCCACCTTCCTTTGGTGGGCATTTGATTTCGCGCGTTTTGAGTAGTGAAACTTTAAGCAAGCAATGGTTTAGCGAAGTGGAGGAAATGCGTACCCGCATTATTTCGATGCGTCAAAAGCTTGTCAGGCAAATTGTTGATTTGGGTGGTGATCCATCACGCTATCAATATTTGTTGAACCAGCGGGGAATGTTCAGCTACACTGGATACACGCCGGAACAAGCCCACAAACTGAGGGAACACTCTGCCATCTATATCATCGACACGGGGCGAATCTGTTTGGCGGGACTGAATGACCAAAACTTGCCAAAAGTGGCTCAAGCGATGTATGATTTGGGTTAAGGAGATTGAATAGCTGTCAGCTTTTTTTAGAAACGAAAAAAGCTGACAGCTAATGGCTAAGAGCTTCATCTTATATACTTAAAACTATGATGAACCAAAACGAAGCTAAAAACACGGTTTTATTCAGCTTGGCCTTGAATGCCTTCTTGGCTGCGGCGAAGTTCACGGTAGGTGTATTGGGCAATTCTTTCGCCATAATAGCCGATGCTATTGAAAGCACCGCTGATATTTTTTCATCGTTTGTGGTCTTTCTTGGATTGAAGATTTCAACGAAGCCTTCAGACGAAAAACACCCTTACGGACATGGAAAAATAGAACCATTGATCACATTCATTGTGGTTGCATTTTTGGCATTCTCTTCCTTTATCATAGCCATGGAAGCGATAAAAAACATTCGCACGCCTCACGAGATGCCCAAATCGTTCACCTTGATCTTCCTTCTGTTAGTGATTCTGTTCAAGGAATTATCTTTCCAATATGTGAACAAAAAAGGCAAAAAATTGAATAGCACTTCCATTAAAGCAGATGCTTGGCACCATCGCAGCGATGCTATCACTTCGGTGGCTGCATTTATAGGAATCTGTATTGCCTTGATTGGAGGCAAAGGCTGGGAGAATGCAGATGATTGGGCTGCTTTGGTTGCTTCGGGACTCATCTTGTACAACGCTTATTTGATATTTCGTCCGGCTTTGGGAGAATTGCTCGATGAGCAGAAGTACGATGATTTGATTCAACAAATCAAAGCGGCGGCACTCGAGGTTTCAGGCGTGGAAAACACGGAGAAATGTTATATCCGTAAATTTGGCATGAGCTATTTTGTAGATATTCACGTCCGTGTCAACCGGCATATTTCGGTGGAAGAGGGTCACAACATTGCCCATCATTTAAAGAACCATCTTGTTGATACACTTCCTTATATAGAGGGGGTTATGACCCATGTGGAGCCTATGATAGATGATTCCAGCCCTGCGCCTTGATCTCAATTTCTGCATTGTCGCGAGTCAAGAGGTATTTGCCAAGCGAAGCCGAGGTGATATGTCCTATCACGTGAACACCCTTCAGGGCAGACACTTTGTCGTGCTGGTGCAAGGGAACGGTGAAAATCAGTTCGTAGTCTTCTCCACCACTAAGGGCAACCGTGGTCACGTTCAGGTTAAATTGTTCTGCCATTACAGCCGTTTGGTAGTCGATGGGAATTCGTTCTTCAAACAAACGGCAACCCACTTCGCTTTGTTTGCAGATATGTAGAATTTCGGACGAAAGTCCATCTGAAATGTCCATCATCGATGTCGGCACAATGCCCTCTTTTGCCAAGGCTTCGATAATATCTTTCCGTGCTTCCGGTTTCAATTGCCTTTCCAACAGGTATTCTTTTCCGGCAAAATCGGGTGCGAAATCCGCCTTTCCGTCAAACACACTCTTTTCACGTTCCAAGAGTTGTAGGCCCATGTATGCCGCTCCCAAATCTCCAGAAACGCATATCAGATCCGTGTCTTTGGCTCCATTGCGATAGACGATTTTGTCTTTTTCACCTTCGCCAAGGCAAGTGATGCTAATGGTCAGTCCCGTGAGCGACGAGGTGGTGTCTCCACCTATCAGGTCCACGCCATAGACCTCGCAAGCCAGTTGCAATCCCTCGTAGAAATCTTCCAAGTCTTCCACCGAAAAGCGTTTGGAGATTCCCAACGAAACGGTGATCTGCTTGGGTTGGCCGTTCATGGCGTAAATATCAGAGAAGTTGACCACTGCTGATTTGTAGCCCAAATGCTTGAGCGGTACATAGGTGAGGTCGAAGTGGATTCCTTCGAGCAACAAATCGGTTGTCACCAGCACTTCTTTTTCCGGATAATGAAGCACTGCCGCATCGTCGCCTACACCTTTTAGGGATGATTCGTTTTTTAGCTTGATATCTTTTGTGAGGTGTTCTATAAGCCCGAATTCGCCGAGCGTAGATATTTCTGTGCGCATATGTTTTTTTTGATTTATAACTTTTGGGTAAGCCTGTCTAATTACATTTTAGATATAACGTCATTCCATCCTTTTTTATGTTCAAACTTCAAGGCGGAGTCTGTTTCAAGAAGGCATACGTAATTTTCTATAAAAATGGATGTGTCATATAGCAACCTTAAATAATATTTTAGCGAATGCACAAGGCCGTTGGCAATCACATGGCAACCATGAATGTTTTTGATCCGCTCTATTTCTTTATCAATTATATCTTTCTCCGAAGCATCTATGTCAGATGTTGAAAGAAGATAGTAACGGGATACTTGAGTGCTTTTAAATTTTTCGAAAGCATCCCTCACGAGTTGTGCTGTAATGGGAATACCGTGCTTCACCTCTACCGCCTCAAAAGGTTTTCCTTTTTCATCCATTATATCAATATCACCGATTCTGCCACTCCGTGCATCTGCCGAAGTATGGCTTTCTATTGCAAGTAAAGTGGCTCCTTCAAATCTTTTGGCTTCTTTTATTAAACATTAATAAACAGCATACAGGGCTAATACAGGAAGACGAGATGCTCCTTCTGCGGAATATTTTCGGTTAAAATGCTTCGATAGCAAATCGATAATAGACGAGATGGGTAAATTGTGAGGTTTAGCCAAGGCAATTACCGTTTTCATGGTGATGCAAATAGTGTGTGAAATATGCCAAATCTTCAGTGTTTCCATTTAAGGATTCAACTTTTAGCTTTTCGCGTAGTGTTGAATATTCTATCATTTTTATAAGTCTATATTTTCTCCCTTATTGTTTATAATAATCTACTTCTCTCAGATCCTCTCCACCACGGTCCGGATAATTTCCGCCATCTTGGGTTGGGCTATTTTAGCGGCTTCCTGCACCTCTTCGTGCGTCACTTCCACGATTTTGCCGATAACGCCCAAGTCCGTGATAATGGAAAATGCGAGCACTTTCATCTTGGCATGGTTGGCTACAATCACTTCGGGAACAGTGGACATTCCGACTGCATCGCCGCCGATGATACGGAAATAATTGTATTCCGCAGGGGTTTCAAAAGTTGGACCTTGTGTGCCCACATACACTCCGTGTTGAAGCTTGATGTTTTTTTCTTTCGCAATATCAATTGCAAGCAGGCGCAACTCCTTGTCGTAAGCTTCACTCATGTCGGGGAAACGGGTGCCTAGTTCGTTGAAGTTTTTTCCACGAAGCGGATGTTCGGGGAAGAGGTTGATGTGGTCGTCAATCAACATGATGTCGCCCACATCGAAGCTGCCGTTCATGCCGCCTGCTGCATTGGAAACAAACAGATATTCTACGCCCAAAGCTTTGAAAACACGTACCGGAAATGTCACCTGTTTCATGTCGTAGCCTTCGTAGAAATGGAAACGGCCTTGCATGGCAATCACCCGCTTGGCTCCCAGTTTGCCAAAAATCAATTTGCCGCTGTGCCCTTCCACGGTTGACACCGGGAAATTGGGGATATCTTCGTAAGGGATAATTTCTTGGTCTGTGATTTCGGCTGCCAATTCGCCTAATCCTGTGCCTAAAATAATAGCATACGCTGGAATGTCAGAGACTTTACTCTTGATGTAGTTGGCCGTTTCTTGTATTTTTTCTAACATGATTCAATATTTTTTTATTAAACTGTATTTGTTCTTCTTCGTTTAAAAATACCACTTTGATCGGGATATAATAGATGAACGGCATGATATCCTCAGGCAGATTTTTGAAAGATGACAACCTTACGGCATCCTTTTCCGTCATCACAATAATCCCTTTGTTTTCTGTTAATTCGCTGAATTGGTCGGTAATGGTTTCAATGTCGTATTCCGTGAAATTGTGATGGTCGGGAAACGCAATGTGCGTTATCTTAGTTGAATATTCGTTTAGCTTTTTCAGAAGCGGCTCTGGCGCGGCGATTCCTGTAACCAGAAGAATCTCTTTTCCAACCAATGCCGGCAAATCAAGTTCTTCTTTGTTGTTCTTATCCAATGGGATCAACTGCCCGTATGACATCGATGTGAACATCAGGCTTTGGTAGGGAAACAACCGGAAGCTGTTGGATGCTATCCGCATATCTATCGGCTTCATTTCCTTTGGACATTTGGTGACAAGCACAATGTTCGTCCTCACCAGGCCGTTGAGGGATTCCCGCAAACCGCCGGCCGGCAATAGCTTGTCTTCATACACGGGGCGGTTGTAATCGGACAAGACAATGGAATACGATGGTTTAACCCACCGGTGCTGGAATCCATCGTCCAACAGGATTACTTCTGGTTTTTCACTTTCGGGAAGTTGCAGGAGTTTTTCAATTCCATCTTGTCTGTCTTTGTCAACAGCCACTAGTACATCGGGAAATTTTCTTTTTATTTGGAATGGTTCGTCGCCAATCTCCGAATAGCCAGATTGCTGATTGGCAAGTATGAAGCCTGCCGTTTGCCGTTTGTAGCCTCTGCTCAGGACTGCTACTTTGTACTTTGGCATAAGCAGTTCGATTAAATATTCGATGTGTGGGGTTTTTCCAGTTCCCCCCACTGTGAGATTACCAACACAAATGATGGAAATTTGCGGATAGCTTTGGTGTTTAAAAATATTCCAGTCAAATAATTTGTTACGGGCCGACACAACAATGCCATATAGCCATGATAGTGGCAATAACGAGCCTTTGATGTGTTCTTTTTTTTCCATTGAGTCTTTTTTCAAAACAATTTAATTAACGCACAGAGATAATGTAAGGCAAACGGGCTTGGATGTAATCCTGATTTTTTACTTTTTTCATCAGGCTAATCATTTGATAGTCGTCGCCAAGATATTCTTTTACCAAATTGACTTTTAATTGTTCCTTTTTATCGGACAATAGCTTTGTCAAGAAGTCAGTTTTTTCGGGATAATCGCTTGTTGAATAGTCTTTAATTTTAGCAAGAGCTGCAGCTTCTTTCACAGCCACATCCAATCCGCCCAATTTGTCAATCAACCCTAATTTTAGGGCTTGAGTTCCGCTCCAGATGTGACCTTGAGCGATTTCTTTCAACTTTGCAATCGGGATCTTACGTCCATCGGCACATCTTTTGGTGAAAAGTTCGTAACCGCGGTTGATATAAGCCTGCAAAATGCTCTTTTCGTCTTCCGTCATCGGGCGAGTGATGTCGCCAAAATCGGACAGCTTGTTTGTTTTCACATTGTCGAATGATAATCCCAGTTTTTGAGTCAAACCTTGAACGTTTGGAAACATACCGAAAATTCCGATTGACCCTGTCAGGGAGGTGGGTTCGGCAACAATTTTTGATGCGTTGCATGAGATGTAATACCCACCCGAGGCTGCATAATCGCCCATCGAAACAACCACCGGTTTCACGGCTTTCAGGTCGGTGATCGCTTTCCAAATTTGTTCTGAAGCATAAGCACTTCCTCCGGGAGAATTCACGCGAAAGACCACTGCTTTCACATTTTCATCGTCTTTCAACTTTTCGATTTCTTTCACGTATTTCTCATTTGTGATCCCGTCGTTGCTGCTTGAAGAAGCCGATCCTGAGGTGATTTCACCTTCTGCATACAATACCGCAATTTTATCCATCGACTTGGATAAGCTGCTTTTCAATGGAACATCTTGCAAATCGGTGATAGTTGCGGGCCGAAGCTGGTCTTTTTTCTCCAAGCCTGTCAATTTCTTCAGATAGCTTTTGAGATCTGTTTCATACATCAGCGCATCCACAAGTTTGTAGGAAACTATCGAGTCTTGGCTTTGCAACAAAGGGAGCTTGTCTGCAAGCTCGTTTACACGTTGAGCGGTAAGTCTGCGGCTTTTGGCGATGTCGGCAACAATGTTCCCCCAAATGTCGTTGATGAACCCGAGCAATTGTTCCCGGTTTGGATCGCTCATTTTGTTGCTGGTGAATGGTTCCACTGCGGACTTGTAAGCTCCTACTTTGAACACCTGCATCTCCACCCCAAGCTTGTCCAGCAAGCCTTTGTAATAAGTTGGATTCACGGAAAGCCCATGCAGATCCAAGCCTCCCTGTGGGTTTAGCACCACCTTGTCGGCGACAGTGGACAAGTAATAGGCTCCCTGTGTGTAATAATCGCCATATGCAACAATAAACTTTTTGCTTGTCTTGAAATCAACGAGCGCATTTCTGATGGCTTGCAGGGAAGCGGTAGAGGCCGAGAAAGCTTTTGCGTCGATGTATATTCCCCTTATTTTGTCATTCTCTTTTGCCTTCTTGATTGCCGACAAGATGTCGTCAAGCCCTAATTCAGGAGTGTCGTTGTTGTACAGTCCGATAAGCTCCATCAAAGGGTCGGTGGTTGTTCTCTCCTTGAGGAGTCCTTCCAACTTCAAATGGAGAAAACTCTTTTCCTTAAGTTCAAAACTACTGTTGTTGACACTTGCGACCATGCCGGCAAATATTCCGACAGTGAATATTGAAACAATTATCAGGGCTACAAAAAAACCTAATGCTGATGCTAAAACTGTTTTAATAAATCCTTTCATATTCGGGTTTAAATTGTGATTTAGACGTGTTTAGAAAAATAGCCAGCGGTTTTCTGCCAATGAAACATTGCAGAAAACCGCATAGACAAAGATATAAAAATATTTTGTAAGAGTCAATCGAAGTCTTACTCTTTATAGATTAGGCTTGTCGCCTTTTGCCTTGAAAGCCAGGGCATATAATTTCATCTGCTTCACCATCGACACCAAGCCGTTGGAACGGGTGGGGGAGAGATGTTCCTTCAATCCTATTTTATCAATGAAGTACAAATCCGAGTTGATGATGTCGTCTGGCGTGCGATCCGACAAAACGCGTAGCAATAAAGCCACGATTCCCTTCACGATAACCGCATCGCTTTCGGCATCAAAATGAATAACCCCGTTTTCGTAACTTGCTTGAATCCAGACGCGACTTTGGCAACCTTCGATCAGATTGCTTTGTGTTTTGTAGCGGTTGTCAAGAGGCAAAAGGGCGTTCCCCAATTCGATGAGATAGGCATACTTGTCCATCCAGTCATCAAAAATCGAAAACTCTTCTACAATTTCATCCTGTGTTTCGTTGAGTGTGCTCATTATTTATTTTTCTTTGTATAATACTTCCAAAATTGTTTGTCCGACCGCTTTCAGCGTTTCTTTGCTGACGTTGTCCATGTTGTCTTTGGTGGTGTGCCAATACCAGCTAAAGCCGGTTTGGGAATTTTTGTCTTGCTGGATGATGTCGATGCTCGGGATTTCCGCTATTTGGTTCACAGGCACATGGTCGTCTGTGATGGTGCCGCCCCTGGCATCTATAAAATACTTGCCGTATCCTAATAGGCGGGCATTTGACCAGACTTTTTCTACAATGTCTGCTGCATACTCCATCGAGAAACCTTCTTTGTAGAATGTTGCATCAGGTGCGCCAACCATGTCGAGGAGGATTCCGTAACGGGCTTTGTATCCTTCTTTGTGGGGATTCTTTGCCCAATATTGAGTACCGAGACACCACCAATCGCCGGGAGGAACATCCTTTGCAGTCTCTGGTTCACCCCAATCCTCCACATCAAAAAAGATGATGTCAACACCCGCATCAGCAGGCTTGCTTTTCAGCACACGAGCTACTTCCAGCAACACGCCAACACCGCTCGCCCCGTCGTTAGCTCCCAGAATTGGCGTGTTCTGTTTGCTCGGGTCTGGGTCATGGTCTGCAAACGGACGGGTATCCCAGTGTGCAAAAAACACAACCCGGTTTTCTTTTTCGGGAGAATAGCTTGCTATGATATTACGGGATTTCAACTTGATTCCGTCGTACGTTTTCACGGTTGCTACTTGTTCTGTGACATCTGCGCCAAAACGTTTCAGTTGCGCAACGAGGTAGTCGCCGCAAGCTTTGTGTTCTTTGGTGTCGGGAACACGAGGTCCAAAATCTACCTGCTTGGCTACATATTGGTAGGCACTATCTGCATTGAATGGAGGAGATACTTGTTGGTAGGTGTATTCTACTGTGGTAGCGCTTGTTGCGGCCTTTTTGTTGCAGGCACAAGCGAAAAATAAGAGTGCGGCAACACCTATTGCATATTTTTTGAAAAACATAAATTGCTTTTTTAGATTTTTTCTTTTACAAAGATAGACGTTTGATTTTGAATATGGGAGTGTTCTTACAGATTTTGCATCATTCGTTTTTCGGAAAATGAATGTCCGGGAATGTGATAACTTTTTCATACTTTTGTGATAGCTGATAGCTGGTTATAAGAATTTAAATGGTCTTCAGCCCATTTATGGCTTTAGCCAAGACATTCACCAAAATTTAAAGTACAATCATTAAATAGCCATTCGTAACTTGTATATAGTAAACTACTTATGTTCGAAAAGAAAAAAGTGCTTATCGTCACCCGGCGTGAATTACGAAAAAACAAACTCATCAACTGGGTGTCCGAAATTTATCTCCAAATATTGGGACAGGGAGGTGTGCTTCCCATACTTGTGCCCATTGCGCAGGGAACAATAGCCAATCTACCCGACTACCTCGAAGATTACGATGGGATCTTGATGTCGGAAGGGGGTGACATTAGTCCGGCATATTACAACGAACCTTATAGCGTGAGCAAACTGGACGAATACGATCCGATTAAGGACGAAATTGAGATCACTTGTTGTCGCCATGCCGTGGAGCATAACAAGCCGATTCTCGGATTTTGCCGGGGTATGCACATGATAAATGTGGTTTTCGGGGGCAGCCTCCACTTGGATATTCACGAAATCAACAAAAAAAGCGTGCTGCATATCGATTACGACCACTACGACACCGTTCGCCATCCGGTAGCCATTGCTGAAGATACACCTCTATTTCATTGGTACAAGGAAAAGGAGATCCAAGTGAACACCTACCATCACCAAGGAATCAAGAAATTGGGGGAAGGATTGGTGACGATGGCAAAAGCTCCCGATGGACTGATCGAGGGGGTATTCCATCCCGGCTATAAGTTTGTTGTGGGACTTCAATTTCATCCCGAACGAATGTATCAAGAATACGCCGGCAATAAACTGGTGTTCAAATCATTTATCGATGCGCTTTAAGCAAATATGTTAATGTGCCAGCGAGTAATTCAATAATTCATAATTCCGATGACTCTAACTTCTTTCAAAGAATTAGCACTGAAATACAAAGTGATTTTTTTCGATGCCTATGGCGTGCTAAGGAATCACAAGGGGATGTTGCCGGGAATCCAAGGGATGTTCCGCTTTTTGGAAGACAACGGCATTGCCTTCTACATTCTCACAAACGATGCTTCGCGTAGCCCTCAACTGTTGGCTAAAGTGTATCAGGATGCGGGCATCCCCGAGATCACCGACAAGAAAATTATTTCTTCGGGAATGCTGGCCCGGGATTATATCCAGCACAAAGTTGAAGAAGGACGTTTGGCTTATTTGGGTACCGAGGCATCGGCGCATTACATACAAGGCAAAGGGTTGACCACGATTTCCATCAGCGACTTGGACATCAACACCAGCGAAGACATTAGTGCTTTGATCTTGCTGGATGACGAAGGTTTCGATTGGAACATCGACCTCAACAAGACGCTCAATCTCTTGCGCAGGCGGGCCATTCCCGTGATTGTTGCGAACACCGATGTAACGTATCCGATGGCCAAGAAAGACGCTGCCATCGCCGTGGGTGCTTTGGGAGACATGCTCGAAACCTTGGCTCACAAAACCTTTATCCGCTTTGGAAAACCCGATTCGCAGATTTTTAGTTTTGCCTACGAATTTTGCACACGAAAAAACAAGGTGACAAAGAACGACATACTCATGGTGGGCGATTCGCTCGGAACCGACATCATCGGTGGCAACAAGTTTGGCATCGACACGTGTTTGGTGCTGACGGGGAATACCCTTCCCGAAAATTGCGACCTGATGATTCGATCCACTGGAATTATTCCCGATTATATCTGTGAATCTGTCGCTTTGTAGTTGGAAAGGAATTAAATATCACTTCATCCGATCAGTGCTTTTCCCCACAAAAAAGCTCCTAGTGGGCATGGCGATAATGGGGTCCGTAAGGATAGACGCCCAGACATTAGGTCTTGCGAGATTCGGCTTCTATCACGTGGTTCTTCGTGAGAAATTTAGAAGCCGAGATATTCCAGGCGAGTGTGCCTTTTCCCGCATACAATTTGTATTGGAATTTTCCCCTTCCTGTTTCAGGTATTTGGCTGCGGTTAAGTATTCGATTGTCTGCTGTTGCCTCCAAGCAAAGTTAGAATCCACAAGAAAACAATCGCTCCACAAACTGAGACAAACAACATCCCGATAATTCCGCCGAAATGAATATCTAAAACCCTGAAAAGAAAGCCTCCCAAAACAGACCCAATCAAGCCTACAACTAAGTTGATGACTAAACCGAAGCTGTGTCCTCTTGCCATTTTCCCGGCAATGAAACCTGCCAAAATGCCAATGATGATCGAACCTAAAATTCCCAATTCCATTTTTTTGTTTTTATAGATTAATATTTTTGAATATGTACTTACCGATAGGGAGTCAGCACCCCAGAGTTGGAGTCCCGGCGGCAGTTTTTTAATTAATACAGAAAATTGCTCTTCTGATAATCTATAACAATCCGGTGGAAGAATAAGTCTTCGGGTCTGTATATTATGTAATTAATAACCAAAAATATATAACAAGGCAGGCAATTCCGTTTCTTTATACACGAATAAATCAGTATCGTAATGAATGGAAGGATAAGGGCTAGCAACTCGGTTCAAAACAAAAAAAACCGCCTTGATCGCAGATGGAAATACCGCGCTCGGACACAACATGGCCGTCTGTTTGGAGGCTATGGGGAATTGGAACATCATCATTACATCCCCCAAAAAGCTTCATTACAAAGGAGCATTCGAGTTTATCCCTTTGGATAGTTTTAACATGGATGTGATTGACCAACATCAGAAAAAATTGCAAGAGATTACACATGTTTTTTTGGAACAGCCGGAGACAAATCGCACGATGATCCGGAGTCTTTGGATTTGGTGATCGAAATTGAGAAAATAACGTCTTGGCTCGAACATATCATATTCATTCAGGAAATGGTGAGGTACAAGAATCAAAATCCCACTTCCAGAGCCATTTTTTCAAGGCCAGAGGAATTCTATTCATGTCATTCCCGTGTATGCCGATTGCAAGAGGAGAGAGTGACCTTGTAACCGTGTGACTACGGTTAGAAGGTTAGTTTCCAAAAACGCTTGAGTGCGAATTATATAAGTTATTGCACGAATAATGTAAGGTTTTCGGGAAACTACATAACTATATTTGTATAATTCAAGAATAAATAAAATTTTAATAAAAAGATTATGAACATAGTAAAAGTCTTAGTAAGTGTGGTAGCCGCAGCCGCAGCGGGAACAGTTTTCGGAATTTTATTTGCTCCGGCAAGAGGCTTGTTGACTCGCAGATCAATTTTGCACAAAGGTGAAGTGAAAGCCGATGCGCTGAAAAACAAATACAACGAATTTATAGACAGTGTCTTGTATAAGTTCGACCGGGTCAAAGAAGATGTGCTTGATTTTACCGAAGAGATATTGCCTAAAGCTGATGAAATAGACAAAGGTGCAAAATCTGCCCTGAAAGTAAAATAACCAACTAATCCATCCCTAAATCTGCTTCGGAAGAGGTTCCCGACAGAGAGTTCTGCAAAGGAATTTTCGGAGTGGATTTTTTCATTCCAAAATAGATCAAAACCAATGCGATGAAACAGGATATAAATGCCATTGAATCCCTGCCTGAAAGGGAGGAGAATACGGTAAAGCAAGCTGTGAATTGGTCAAACCAGATACCGTGGAATACTGTCCATTCGGCTCGAGATTAATCACTCAATTGCTTGTCAAGGCCTTTTCTCAGTTTTTTATTACTCGGAAACTTAGGCATTGCTCTTTTGATTGGCGATATGCTTGGCAAATCTTTCTATGTTAGGCTATTGCAAGTTCGATGGCCTGTTAAACATTTCGAAACGCTGGCAAAAACCATTTGTGGTTTCCTAATTGGATTTCGAATCGCAAGGAGTGGAAGATGCACGGATTGTGAAAATTGACGATGCACCTTTGTGCCAAAAAGGGGGAAAGGCCGGCTGGAAAAGAGTTATTAAAAAATACAGCATAATGGTTGTTTCACTATTTAAAATCAATTGCAGATGAAAAAAAATATATCCGACCAATTAGTCGAAACATTGGTTGCAGCAGGAGTCAAACGGATCTATGCCGTGGCCGGAGACAGTTTAAATCACATAAACGAGGCCGTTCAACGCGAAGGAAACATTCAATGGATTCATGTTCGCAATGAAGAAACCGCAGCCTTTGCGGCAGGTGCAGAAGCACAGCTCAATGGGCTGGCTTGTTGTGCCGGGAGCAGTGGCCCCGGTCATGTCCATCTCATCAACGGGCTGTATGACGCACACCGTTCATCGGCTTCGGTATTGGCCATCGCATCTACTATTCCCACCAAAGAATTCGGCACCAATTATTTTCAGGAAACAAATATATTCAAGCTCTTCGAGGATTGCAGTTGCTACAATCAGATGATTACAACACCTCAACAATTTCCTCGCATGTTGCAGGCGGCGCTTCAACATGCCGTGCATAAAAAAGGGGTGGCCGTTCTGGGTGTTCCGGGCGACATCACCAACCTTCCTGCCCAAAAAGCAGAAACCACCACCTCCTTGTTTCGCAACAAACCTATTGTGCGCCCATCCGACGAGGAATTGGTGCAGCTTGCGGCACTCATCAACCAATCGGGTAAAATCACACTCTTCTGCGGACTGGGTGCTGCCGAAGCTCATGACGAGATTATCCAACTTGCTGAAAGGTTAAACGCACCGGTGGCCTATTCTTACAAAGCCAAAATGGCCATCCAGCACAACAATCCGTACGAAGTGGGACTGACCGGGTTGCTCGGCGTTTCGTCGGCCTACCGCAGCATGTACGAATGCGACCTGCTCATTTTGCTCGGTACAGATTTTCCATATACGCCTTTTATGCCCGTCAAAAACAAAATTGTGCAGATTGATCTAAAGCCCGAACAACTTGGTCGGAGAGCAAAATTGGACATGGGGCTTTGTGGAGATGTGAAGGACAGCCTGCTGGCATTGCTTCCATTGGTTAAGCAAAAAAGCGAGAGCAAATTCTTGAATCGCCAGTTGGCACGTTATAAAGGGGTAAAAAGGAGGGCGCTCAGTTATGTGAACGACAGGGGAAAAGAAAATGCCATCCACCCCGAATATGTTGCTTCGGTAATCAATGAACTGGCCAATAGAAATGCCATTTTTACCGTTGACACGGGAATGTGTTGTGTGTGGGCGGCACGTTACATCGAGGGTACTGGCGAGCGGAAGATGCTCGGGTCGTTCAACCACGGCACGATGGCCAACGCTATGCCTCAAGCCATCGGGGCTGCGTTAGCTTGCCCGGGCAGGCAAGTCATTGCCTTCTGCGGCGATGGAGGGCTTTCGATGCTCCAAGGTGATTTGATGACCATCGTCCAGTACAACTTGCCGATTAAGATTGTTGTGTTCGACAACCATTCGTTGGCCATGGTGAAACTCGAAATGGAAGTTGCCGGAATTCCTGATACGGAAACCAAATTGCTCAATCCCGATTTTGAAAAACTGGCCGAAGCCATGGGGATGCCAGGTATGACTATCAACCGTCCCGATGACGTGGAATGGACACTGGAAAAAGTATTTAGCGAAAATGGCCCCGTATTGGTATCCATCCAAACCGACCCCAACGCATTGGCTATGCCTCCCAAGTTAGAATTCCAGCAAATGAAAGGCTTCGCTTTGTATATGACCAAAATGATACTCAAGGGACGTATCCGTGAGGTCTTCAGGACTATTTTATCGAACTACCGCCATCTTGGAGATGTGTTTTCTTGGTGAATAATGCGTTGTTTCTCAATATAAAAGAAATATATTTCATTTCTTTAACACCGTTTTTGCTAGTCCAAATTAAATCCAACCCACTTCTTCTCGAGTCCTTAGATTTGATATAACAAAGCCACCAAGATTATTTGGTTAGAAGGTCACTTGCTCACTCCCTTATATATTCACCCCGAATATATAACCTACCAAGGCAGACAATCCCATGGCGATTGTTCCCCATACTGTGATTCGTAAAACAGCCTTTGTTATGCTCGAACCGCCTGTTTTTGCCGCAGTAGCTCCTAATATAATCAGAAAAAGAGTGGTGAAGCCATATAGCCAATATTCCATAGCCCTTATCGGGACAAAAAAGATAACCAACAAAGGCAATATCCCTCCAACCGAAAATGCAGCTCCAGATGCAAGGGCTGCCTGTATGGGGTTTGCCTGACTAATTTCGTTGATGCCTAGTTCATCTCTGACGTGTGCCGCCAAAGCATCTTTTTCGGTCAATTCGATGGCCACTTGCATGGCTGTTTCTTTTTTCAGACCTCTTCTTTCATAGATTTGAGCCAATATACCTAATTCTTCTTGTGGCATCTCTTCCAATTCCTGTTTCTCCCTTTCGATATCAGCTTTCTCCGTGTCTGTTTGTGAACTTACAGACACATATTCTCCGGCAGCCATTGACAAGGCCCCCGCAACAAGCCCTGCAACTGTTGCCAAAACAATGGGTTCTCTTGTTGAACTTGCAGCAGCAACACCAATTGCAAGACTTGAAATGGATATTATGCCGTCATTCGCCCCCAAAACGGCAGCTCTAAGCCAGTTGCTTCGGTGTATGTAATGATTGTCTAAATAGTTGTCGATTGTTATCATTTTCTTCTTTATGTTTGCTTCTTAAGCAGTTTGCCCTAATGGCAGCGCAAATGTTTTTTTAGTAGTTCACTGCGCAACTTATTGATTGTCTTATGTCTGTCGATGCAATTAAGGCGCAAATATACAAAAGTATCTTAACAGACCACACCCTGAAAGCGTAAAACTATGATAAAGTTTTGCTATGGTTCAGTCTTTCTGCACAGCCCCCTCACACAACCAGGGTTGGATGAAGCCACGCAGTGGCGCGATGTGCATCACCGGATGTGCAGCGCAGCGGAACTTCCCGCAGGTGGGTGGCTTGGCAGAAGTCAACGCCAATTCTAAGCCACCGAGGAAGGATCATGTTGGAGCATCCCTACAGGATGCCTATAACGCCGCCACTTATTTTCTACCGAGCGACCATCCCGATGGGATGAAATTCGGTGCCATTATTCGATGCGTTGGTATGTTGGCTCGTCGGGTGTGATTTAGTTCCGCTGATTTTCAATTGCAATCACACCCTTATTTCCTGGTAACAAAAGAAGCTGTCCTTTTGAGACAGGCTGGACGAGCGAAATTATCCAAACAATTTAATTGTCTCCGTTTTCACCAAACGATAGGTTGCAATCAAATAGTCAAATGTTCATGACCTTGAACAGACGATATGAGAGTTTTCACCAAACGATAGGTTGCAATCAAATCGCAAATACCCGCTGTTCCTTTTCCCGTAGGGAATACCGCTCGGTAGAAAAAGATGGGTAGAGAGAACATCGCATGCCGTAGGTATGCTCCATTCTGTTCCTGATTTCGACCTTGCAGGGCTTTGGTGTTGTGCGGGGAGGGTGTCCGTCCACGGGTTGCGCTGCGCTCCACCCGCGGTTAAGCATAATGTATCCCCTGCGGGGAATAGCAAACGCGAACGCCCACACCCTTTTAGTTAAAATTCACCCCCGCAATAAAGTTAAATAATCATAATGGAGACCTCCCGGATTCCTTCCCTCCATTTTTCAATAACGCAAATAAAATATATATTATCGATCTGCCGGGACTTCCCCCAGGAGCCAATCCATTGTTTTAAAATAAGTGAAACGAGGGGAGGTGTACAACCTACATATATAGGAATGACCTATCTTTAGATAAAATAAGCGTTCATAACTAAATTTTACATCCGCATCTTGGACAAGATCGTACCTCCATATTATCCCTGTTCAAACACCCGGTTTCCGGGTAGTTTTTCCGGCATGCTTTTCTTCGGCAGGCTGCTGATTTTTAGCGGATTTAACTTGCGTATATTGATTATTTTGTTAACACACACACACACACACACACACACACACACACAAGGCCCCGCCTAAAATATAACACTTTTTTTTCGAAACGGCAACCGCCGCAAGCTTTTCCAAAAGCCTGCGGCTTTCGTCCGTGTGCCCGGCA